>OGTE01000012.1_pt1 | contig 253456 bp, 233 predicted proteins | sample 1574551 | NCBI WGS metagenome assembly OGTE01 (sample SAMN03295821, study PRJEB24534) | human gut metagenome | isolation source: fecal sample 2 from infant 3 | host: Homo sapiens | place: USA: Pittsburgh, PA | collected 2014-07
TTCAGGTGTTAGTGTCCTTAGGATGTGGGGGTTCGAGTCCCCCCCCTCGCACCAATTATCTTATTTCCCTCTCGATTTTCTTCCCTGTTTTGTTCATCCCTGATTCCCGTTCATCATCACCAGAACAATGCCGCCGATCAGCGCCGCACATGAAGGCAACAGGACAAAATGCCGCAAACGCTTGTGGTACAGCATGAGTGAAGTCAACAGTAATCCTAATACAATCATCGCCTTCCATACGTAGACCGACAGGTCGCTAAATGCCATCCCGGCAATCAGTATTCCCGGCAGCAGAACACCCCATCCACTGCCCAGCGTACGTTGCAACATGGTACCACCTATGACATTGATAATGATAACCAATATCATATGATAAATTTTCTCATTTGTCAGCTGGGAGGCACTATCAATTATATGAGTTTTACTTAACGATTGATGACATGAATAATTTAAGGTGATAAATTGCTCGCCGGTTAGCTTTTCAACTAAAAACAATAAAAACCTCTGCGAATGATACCCCGTTCGTTATTTGTTTTATTTACCAACACACCTTAGTACATTGCAGATAACTAACAATATTTACCTATGACAGTACAATCCTGGCGAGCTCTGCGCACCAAAAAATACCAACTCTCTTTACGATTGTTTCTGCTGCTCAACGCAGTCTCCGCACTGTTTACGCTTTTTTTTCCCCTGTTTGCCGTCAAAGCGTTGTCAGTACCGGCGTTGCTGATTCTCGTGATGAGTACATTGTTGCTGGCATGGCATAGGAAATATGTGGATAAAAGAATTAATCTTCCTTTTATTTCAATCGTTTTTGGTTTGCTATGGGCATTACATATTTTCCTGAAATATAACGCTCTGGGTCATAATGATTATTATTTTCTATTAATCGCGCTTCTCAGCGTGCTGTTTATTGGTTCTATCGCTTTTGCCAATAATATCATCGCGTTTACGCTTCACTCATTGCCTTCCGTCGCCGTCTGTTTATGGCTGAATGGCAGCGAGCATGGTTTGCGAATTTTCTATTTTATGGCGCTACCCATGGCCGGGATCGCCATCCAGCATGTGATACAGAAGCGCTACGATGGCTTCGCCCAGCAGCTGATGTATAAACTGCTGGAAGAACGGGAAACCCTGAACGGGCTCAGCATGCTCGACCCGCTAACCGGTTTGTACAATCGTCGGGGGCTGCAACACCGACTCGATACGCTGTTGGCCTTGAGCAACGCGAAGCACTACGTCTTGCTACTGGATATCGACCATTTCAAAGCCTATAACGATCACTACGGTCATATGATGGGAGATCAGGCGCTGATCCGCGTCTCTGCCGCAATTCGTGACTCCGTGCGCTCCCGGGACGTGGTGGCGCGCTTTGGTGGGGAAGAGTTTATGGTTTTGCTGACCGCGGTCGATCCCCAGCAGGCCCAGGCTGCCGCCGAACGTATTCGCCAGAAGGTGTACGACCTTAAAATTCCTCACATGTTTAACGAGAGCGTGGCAACCAACGTAACCGTGAGTATTGGTATTGCGCCTCTGGTCGAGCAGGATATTGATGCCGCTGTTGCCCGAGCGGATAAAGCCCTTTATGAGGCCAAGAGCCTTGGGCGCAACAGTACGCTGGTCAGCGATGACCTGCGGGTAAACTGCCCTTCTGCCTGAGCTATCTGTGCGGTGTGGCCCGGGATGGCGACAAAGATCTTGCCATCGCTCAATGTCAATTATAGGATTAGCAATCATTATCATTAAGATTAACATCCTTATATCGACATGGCTTATCGTTCCGCACCGATCGTTGAAGATGTCATCTGGCGTAGCCCTCTGCCTGCAAAGATACCCTCGCTGGCTGCTGCCGTACGCGCAACGATAGCCAACACCCGTGAGCACCTGCTGGACTTCATTCGTCTTGACGAAACGCCCGTGCCAGGTGCGATGACGCTACATGAATGGACGCAACCAACGACGCTAAGTTCATTGCTGGCTGTCTATTCAGACCATATTTATCGCAATCAGCCCACGCTGCCACGCGAAAATAAGCCGCTAATTTCTCTCTGGGCGCAGTGGTATATCGGCCTGATGATGCCTCCGCTCATGGTGGCCCTGCTGACGCAAAAAGAGGCCATCGACGTCTCTCCTGAACACATGCACGTAGAATTCCACGAAACAGGCCGTGCTGCCTGCTTCTGGATCGACGTGCATCAGGATCACCAGGTCACGGCCCAGTCTCCTCAGCAACGCATGGAAACGCTGATTCTCTCGGCGCTGACGCCAGTTGTGCAGGCGCTGGAAGCGACAGGCGAGATCAATGCGAAGCTTATCTGGAGCAACACCGGATATTTAATTCACTGGTATTTAACGGAAATGAAGCCGTTATTAGGTGAAGAACTGCTGACCACACTGCGCCAGACCTGTTTTTTTGAGAAGCAACTCTCCTGCGGTCAGGATAATCCCCTGTGGCGTACCGTTGTTCCGCGCGAGGGACTGTTAGTGCGCAGAACCTGCTGCCAGCGCTATCGCCTGCCCGATGTCCAGCAATGCGGTGACTGCACGCTGAAGTAAGCGAAGAGCCGTAGCCCCTCGCCCGTCAGTTATGCAACCTGCTGATTTTCTTCTTCTATACGCTGTGCTTCTTCTTTTTCCTGCGCTAATAGCTGCTTTTCGTAAACCTTAAAGAATGGGAAGTAGATGACGGCAGACACCAGTGCCAGCAGGACAACCAGAATGGCCGCACGATAATCCCAGCCTAACGCCCATGCCGCGCCAACCGGTGCCGGGGCCGTCCAGGGAACCACTGAAATCACCCGCCCAATTAAATCCAGCTTCATCGCCGCCCAGGCCAGCACTGCGTTCACCATAGGGGCCAGCAGGAAGGGAATAAAGAACACTGGGTTCATGACAATCGGCGTACCGAAAATCACCGGTTCGTTAATATTAAAAATGCTCGGGACAACGCTCAAACGCCCGATCGATCGCAGATGGGCCGAGCGGCTACGCAGATAGCAAATCACCAGCCCCATCGTCGCGCCGGAACCTCCAACCACAATAAAGAACGTCCAGAACGCTTCCATAAAGATATGCGGTAAAGGCGCGCCCTGCGCCAGCGCCGACTGGTTCATCCCGAGATTGGTGAGCCAGAACATTTGCAGCATTCCCGACACAATTGCCGCGCCATGAATACCCGCAAACCACAGCAGATGGCCGATCAGCACCGCCAGCAGTATCGCTGGCAGAGAATCCGCTGCAGACACCAGTGGTTTAAAGATGGCCATGATGGCCTGCGGGATCAGCATGTCAAACTGCGACTGAATCACCAGACTCAGCGGGTACAGCGTCAGCACCACCACCAGCACAGGGATCAGCAGATCGAAGGAGTTTTTGATCATCGGCGGCACCTGATCGGGTAAACGAATGCCGATGTTGTGCGCCTTCAGGAAGCGCATCATTTCAACGCAGTAAATAGCCACCAGGATGGCAGTGAAAATCCCCGTACCGCCCAGGCTATCAACCGGCATCGTGCCTTTGGTTTTCGGTGCAGCAATCAGCAAAAAAGCCATGATCGATAGCATCGCGCACATGAAGGGATCTAGCTGATGTGACTTCACATAGTGCTTGCCCAGGTTATAAGCGATAGCCGCACATATGTAGACTGACATTATCCCCATCGTCATATCAAACGGTGTGAGGATTTGGCCTTCAAACTGTTTCGCCATATTCAGCCACGCACGTGCAAACCCCCAGGTGGTATCCGGAGAAAAAGGCGGATAGGCGAAAACCAGCAGAAACGAGCCTACGATCATAAAGGGCATCGCCGAAATAAACCCATCACGGATAGCCATCACATGACGTTGTGAAGAGATGCGCCCGGCAACAGGGCTGACGTAATTTTCAACGAAGCGGAAAATCACATTAAACACAGCATGATTAGTAGACATAGCCGTTCTCCCGTTGTGCAAAACCCTGCAACCGTGCTGGTATCAACACCACCACGTAAAGCCCATTACTACTTTTCGCAACCGTGCCGGGAGGAACGCCAGCGCTACTGCATTTTGAGTTCAGTTTCATAGATGGCTCTTGTTATGTAATACAGAGGAAGTGACAACTTCAGTATTAATCGCCATTTGAGCATTCTGCAACCGGTTACTGTAACCGGTTTCTTTGATTGTGAAGACGATCGAAAAACTGCCAATGTTGCCATGTTGTTACATTAAAATATTTACAGCGAGCTTGCCCCTATGACAAATTACGCCATGCGGTTTTCTGCTGGATGGAGCTGCCTGTAGGCGATTTGGAGAGAAGAATGAGTTTGCAATCTGTACGCCAATTTTTAGCGCAATATGCACCAGATATTGAGATTATCGAATTAGATCAGAGCACAGCTACCGTCGATCTGGCAGCGAAAGCCCATAACGTCGAACCTGGCCAGATCGCGAAAACGCTTTCGCTGAAGGTCAAGAACGACATTATTCTGGTCGTCGCCAAAGGTGATGCCCGACTGGATAACAAAAAGCTAAAGAGCACTTTCGGTGCCAAAGCCCGTATGTTGAGTAGCGATGAAGTAGTGAACGCGACGGGCCATCCCGTTGGCGGCGTTTGCCCTTTCGGACTGGAAACGCCGATTTCGGTGTACTGCGATGTTTCGTTGAAGCATTACGCTGAAGTGCTTCCCGCCGCAGGCGCCATCCACAGCGCCGTTCGTATCACGCCAGAAAGGATGGCTGAGCTGACTTCCGCCACCTGGGTGGATGTGTGTCAGGGATGATTCACGTTCCGTGCCGATAACGAAACCCGGCACGAAACGATCTAACATTACCCGTTAAGAAGCCGCCTGTAGAAAAGGTGCAGGTTCACCTGCACGCAGGTACAGCAGGATATCTGCAGCATCCAGCAGTCCGGCATCTGAGCTCACGCCCAGCTTGGACATCACATTAAATTTATGTGCCCGAATGGTTTTAATATTCCGCTCTAACTGAGCAGCGATCTGCGGCATTGAATAGCCATTCGACATAAAGCGCAGTATTTCTCGTTCTGTTGGACTGAGCATACGGCTTTGATTGATATACCAATGGTTTTTAGAACCTTCGGTTCCCCGATTGGGGCCGTTCAATACCGTAAATAACGCGTCCTGCAGTACCGTTAATGAAGAAGATTTGCTCACAACGCCATCTAACGGCAACGGTGACAAAGAGCCGATTAATCGCGCTTCAGCGTCATCATCAGCAATCACCACCCGGCGAATACGCGGAAAATTTACAGCCAGTTCCGTCAGATAAGCTAACCCGGCCCTGCGATCGGTTCTGATTGCAGAGAGGGAGAAAATAACCGCCGAAAACGACGTTTTTAACATAACCTGACTAAATGCAGGCTGGCTCGAAAAGATATGTAGTTCGTATTGGTTATCCGGCATGGTATTAAACAGGCTCTTAATACCGACGCTACTCATCGCGCACTTCTCTACCAGCGCAACGTTTCTTTTGATGCTTCGGCTTTCCATTCCGTGGTTTCTCCATAAACTGAAGGTAAATTCAATTCTCGCGATCCTTGAGAACTGTTTATCCAGGCGTACATTTCTGCATTGCTATGTATCGACAAGCGGCGCATAGCACTGTTCTTTTGGGCGCTAATCGTTTTATTGCTTTTCTTCAGCAATGTCGCAATCTGATTAATTCCCCAACCTTTTCCCAGGAGTCTCAGCACTTTCCTCTCCGAGAGGGTAAGTACAATTGAGCGGGCGCTATGGTCTGCTAATTCTGGCATCACGGGCGGAGAGAGCAGCGACTTGCTAATTCTCTCGGCACGGCTATTTCCTGCGTGAATAACATTCACCAAACTTTCAATCGTCTCGGCATCAGATAACAGCGAACTGACAGGACACATCAGCAATTCAATGGCCAGCGGATAAAAAACACGAGAAACGAGAAATACCCAGTGAATATCGCGGTATTGAGATAATAAAGAATAATACTGTTCGCAGACTGAACGTGGATGATTACAGTCTCCGGATAAATCAGCAATCACCAAATCGGCACAACGCAGCTGCAGCAACGTCAATTCTTCGACGGAGCGGCAGTAGGTAAGTTCATAATCAGCGAACTGCCCCTGCATTACACCTTTAAGTCCGGTTTGTACGATCGGTAATTTACTAATAATAATTGCGTTTTTGCAGCGTCCTGGCAACATATCTCCTCCACACTCACCAGTCCGTATTCGCACTTATTAAAAATCCCCTGATAAATTAAAAGTATTAATTAACAGGAAACCCTAAAAAATAGACGAGGTGAATTGTTTATCCTTGGCTTTTATTTATAAACAAAGTTATACCGCTACAATCCCAGTAGCATCAAACTATTGAACCATCATGCCAATAATTACTCATGAATACACTCTTTGTACAATTAAAAGAACTACAATAGATCGTTAGCGTTGCTTACGTATTTTCCATCCTGATAAATAACATTACATTTTCATAAGCGCTGTCTTTATTGATAAGCAAGTGAGGTGTGCAAACGCATCAGACGTACGATCTGCATCTTTTTTCGACGCAAAGATTGATCTTAGCCAGAGCCAACAGGATCATGCTTCATGATAAAAAGAAGACATCCGCCACGCAAAGAGATCCTTTTCAGTCAGAGCGAGTCATGCAAACAGAGCAGTCGTCACAGCGAACGGTTACACGGTTATGTATTCAATGCGGTCTTTTTTTACTTCAGCATGGGGCAGAAAGTGCGCTGGTTGACGAGCTATCCACCCGCCTCGGGCTGGCGCTTGGCATGGATAGCGTAGAAAGCGCTATCTCCTCTAACGCCATCGTCCTGACCACCATTAAAGACGGGCAGTGCCTGACTTCAACGCGAAAAAATCAGGATCGCGGAATTAACATGCACGTCGTGACGGAGGTGCAGCACATCGTTATTCTGGCGGAACACAAACTGCTGGATGTTAAAGGCGTTGAGAAACGCTTTAGCCAGATTAAACCGCTGCGCTATCCAAGATGGTTGGTCGCCTTTATGGTCGGCTTGTCCTGCGCCTGCTTTTGTAAACTCAATAATGGCGGATGGGATGGCGCGGTGATCACCTTTTTCGCCAGTATGGTGGCAATGTATATTCGCCAGATTCTGGCGTCCCGGCATTTGCACCCGCAAATCAACTTCTGCATTACTGCGTTTGTGGCAACCTCGATTTCTGGTCTGCTGCTGACGTTGCCGACGTTTAACCACACTCCAACCATCGCCATGGCCGCCAGCGTGCTGCTGTTGGTTCCGGGTTTTCCGTTGATCAACTCCGTCGCGGATATGTTTAAGGGACACATTAATACTGGGCTCGCTCGCTGGGCTATTGCCAGTCTGCTGACGCTGGCGACCTGCATTGGCGTAGTCATGTCGATGACCTTATGGGGGCTGCGCGGATGGGCGTGATCGATTTCATTTTGGCGCTAATGCAGGACATGATCCTGTCGGCGATTCCGGCGCTTGGTTTTGCCATGGTATTTAACGTACCACATCGGGCGCTCCCCTGGTGCGCGTTACTCGGCGCACTCGGCCACGGTTCACGAATGGTGATGATGAGCGCTGGATTTAATATCGAATGGTCAACTTTTATGGCGTCGCTACTGGTGGGCTGCATTGGGATCCAGTGGTCACGCTGGTATCTGGCGCACCCGAAAGTCTTCACCGTTGCGGCAGTAATCCCCATGTTCCCTGGGATCTCGGCCTATACCGCCATGATCTCGGCGGTAAAAATCGGCCATTTTGGCTACAGCGAAGCGCTGATGATCACGCTGTTGACCAATTTCCTGAAAGCCTCATCGATTGTCGGAGCGCTCTCTATCGGGCTATCCGTACCGGGATTATGGCTGTATCGCAAACGCCCGCGTGTTTAGCGGCACGCTTTGTTAGCTCCTCGCAGAGAGGGGAATCGCCCCCTCATCTGCTGCTCTCCTTCTTCTCTGTGTTACTATAAAAGCAGTCCCCTTCTCGGTTGTTGTTCAGTATTGAGAAACATTATGCCCAGCAAAATTTTGACGCCGGACGTCACTAGCATTGACGCCTTACTACACGATCACCATACGGTGCTGGCCAGGTCTGCGGGCGGTGCCGTAGCCGTATTCGCCAACAACGCGCCAGCATTTTACGCGGTGACGCCTGCACGACTGGCCGAGTTGTTGGCGCTTGAAGAGAAGCTGTCACGCCCGGGAAGCGATGTGACGCTGGATGCACAATTTTATGAAGAGCCGCAAACCGCTCCTGTTGTCGTGCCAATGGGGAAATTTGCGATGTACGCTGACTGGCAGCCCGATGCCGACTTTCAGCGCCAGGCCGCCCTGTGGGGCGTGGCGTTAAGAGAACCGGTCACCGCCGAGGAACTGGCCTCATTTGTCGCCTACTGGCAGGCCGAAGGCAAAGTCTTTCACCATATTCAGTGGCAGCAAAAACTGGCACGCAGCATCCAGATTGGCCGGGCCAGCAATGGCGGAATGCCGAAGCGCGATGTGAACAGTGTCAGCGAGCCTGACAACCATATTCCACCGGGTTTTAGAGGATAACGATGAAAAACGTTGGCGACCTGATGAAACGTCTGCAAAAAATGATGCCGGCTAATGTCGAGCCAGCCTTTAAAACGGGCGAGGAGCTGCTGGCATGGCAAAAAGAGCAAGGTGAAATTCGCGCCGCAGCGCTGGCCCGTGAAAACCGGGCTATGAAAATGCAGCGCACATTCAACCGTTCCGGTATTCGTCCACTGCATCAGAACTGTTCGTTCGATAACTATCGGGTGGAATGCGAAGGTCAGATGAACGCCCTGAGCAAAGCTCGCCAGTACGTTGAAGAGTTTGACGGCAACATCGCCAGCTTTATTTTCTCTGGCAAGCCCGGCACCGGCAAAAACCATCTGGCCGCCGCTATCTGCAACGAACTGCTGCTGCGCGGCAAATCGGTGCTGATTATCACCGTTGCGGACATTATGTCAGCCATGAAAGATACCTTCAGCAACCGTGAAACCAGCGAAGAACAGCTACTCAACGATCTCAGTAATGTCGATTTGCTGGTGATCGACGAAATCGGCGTGCAGACCGAATCCCGCTATGAAAAGGTGATCATCAACCAGATCGTCGATCGCCGCTCGTCTTCAAAACGCCCGACCGGTATGTTGACCAACAGCAATATGGATGAAATGAACAAACTGCTGGGCGAGCGGGTAATGGACCGTATGCGCCTTGGCAACAGCCTGTGGGTGATTTTTAACTGGGAAAGCTACCGTAGTCGGGTAACCGGTAAAGAGTATTAACGTATTAGGACCACTCCTAAGACTGCCGGCGCTATACTGCGCTGAAAAGGCATAACACGAGTTGCATATATATAATGATGAAAACAACCAAACGTCTGCTGTGCGGTGCGCTTGCCGCCAGCACGCTCATCTCGACCAGCGTTTTCGCCGCCTCCTGGCAGGATTCGCTCTCCAGCGCGGCCAGCGAACTGAGCAAACAAAGCTCCGGCTCGCAGGGCGGCTCGTCACTCTCTTCCCTGACCAGTCTACTGAATGGCAGCAATCAGTCGCTGACCTCCAGCAGCATGAATAACGCCGCCGGGATCCTGGAATATTGCGCGAAACAGAAACTGGCCTCGGTCACCGACACGCAAAACGTCAAAAACCAGGTGCTGGATAAACTGGGCCTCAGTGCTCCGGAGCAGAAACAAGACACCAACTATATGGACGGCATTCAGGGGCTGCTCAACGCCAAAGATGGTCAACAACTGGACCTGAACACAATTGGCAACAGCTCGCTGGCGAAGCAGGTAAAAACCAAGGCCTGCGATCTGGTGTTAAAACAGGGTATGAACTTCATTTCCTGACGCACGACATGCCGCGTATATCCTGCGCGGCATCAACCAGCTCCCCATAAAATTCACACGTCAAATAATCAGTAAATCCCCGCAAAAAACACGCATATCTAAACCAATTCTGAATAACAACGTAATTTAATGTCACTACAATTGCAGCAATGCAACATCGCTATTACATTGTGCTTTCCCCAAATCATTAGCCTGCCAGGCGTTTGCCCGGTTTACTGAGGATCGATCGTTGTCAGAACTCATCTCCATCACTCTGTTTCTCGCTTCAGTGCTGATTTACGCCTGGAAAGCGGGTCGCAATACCTGGTGGTTTGCTGCCACGTTAACGGTGCTGGGGATTTTTATTGTCTTGAATATCACGCTGTATGCCAGTGACTATTTCACCGGCGACGGTATCAATGACGCGGTTCTGTACACGCTGACCAACAGCCTGACCGGCGCGGGAATTGGAAAATATATCTTACCTGGTGTCGGGATTGCGCTGGTCCTGACGACCGTTTTTGTCGCTCTCGGCTGGATTCTGCGCCGCCGTCGCCATCATCCGCATCATGTGGGTTACAGTCTGCTGGCCCTGCTGCTGGCGCTGGCCTCCGTAGATGCCAGCCCGGCGTTTCACCAGATAACCGAACTGGTAAAGTCGCAGTCGCGCGATGGCGATCCGGATTTCCCAACCTATTATAAAGAGCCGTCAAAAACGATTCCCAACCCGAAGCTGAATCTGGTTTATATCTATGGCGAAAGCCTCGAGCGCACCTATTTTAACAATGACGCGTTCCCGGATCTGACCCCGGAACTCGGTGCGTTGAAAAACGAAGGGCTGGATTTCAGCAATACCATGCAACTGCCGGGTACCGATTACACCATCGCTGGCATGGTCGCCTCCCAGTGCGGTATTCCGCTGTTTGCGCCGTTTGAAGGCAACGCCTCGGCGTCGGTCTCCAGCTTCTTCCCCAACAATATCTGTCTGGGCGATATCCTGAAAAACTCCGGCTATCAAAACTACTTTGTGCAGGGAGCCAACCTGCGCTTTGCCGGCAAAGACGTGTTCCTGAAATCTCACGGTTTTGATCATCTCTACGGTGCGGAAGAGTTAAAAAGCGTGGTTGCGGACCCGGCCTATCGCAACGACTGGGGCTTCTACGACGATACCGTGCTGGATGAAGCGTGGAAAAAATTCGAAGAGCTTTCACGTTCGGGCCAGCGCTTTTCACTATTTACGCTGACCGTGGATACCCATCATCCAGATGGATTTATCTCACGTAGCTGCAACCGTAAACGTTATGACATCGACGGGAAGGCCAACCAATCCTTCAGCGCGGTCAGCTGCAGCCAGGAAAACATTGCCGAATTTATCAATAAGATCAAAGCCTCACCGTGGTTCAAAGATACCGTTATCGTGGTTTCTTCCGATCATCTGGCGATGAACAACACCGCATGGAAGTATCTGAACAAGCAGGATCGCAACAACCTGTTCTTCGTGCTGCGCGGCGACCAGCCACAGCAGGAGACGCTGGCGGTGAAGCGTAACACGATGGATAACGGGGCAACGGTACTGGATATTCTCGGTGGCGATAACTTTATCGGTCTTGGCCGCAGCAGTTTGTCGAGCGAATCCGTGTCTGAAGTGTTCCTGAACATCAAAGAAAAAATGCTGGCGTGGAAGCCCGATATCATCCGCCTGTGGAATTTCCCGAAAGAGATGAAAGAGTTCACCGTCGACCAGGACAAAAACATGATCTCTTTCTCCGGCAGCCATTTCCGCCTGCCGTTGCTGCTGCGCGTATCGGACAAACGCGTCGAGCCGCTGCCGGAAAGCGAATACTCGGCCCCGCTGCGCTTCCAACTGGCAGATTTCGCGCCGCGAGATAACTTTGTCTGGGTTGATCGCTGCTACAAAATGGCGCAGCTATGGGCCCCGGAGCTGGCGCTCTCCACCGACTGGTGCGTATCGCAAGGCCAGTTAGGCGGACAGCAAATCGTGCAGCACGTCGACAAAGCCAAATGGAAAAGTAAAACCGTGTTTAAAGACACGGTGATCGACATGGAGCGCTACAAAGGTAACGTTGATACGCTGAAAATTGTCGATAACGACATTCGCTACAAAGCCGACAGCTTCGTCTTCAACGTGGCGGGCGCGCCGGAAGAGGTTAAACAGTTTAGCGGCATTTCACGCCCCGAATCCTGGGGACGCTGGTCCAATGCGCAGCTCAGCAAAGAGGTGACCATCGAGTACAAGGCCCCGCTGCCGAAGAAATTCGATCTGGTCATTACAGCGAAAGCCTTCGGCGACAACGCCAATCGCCCTATTCCCGTACGCGTTGGCCACGAGGAACAGACGCTGGTGTTAGGCCATGATGTCACTACCACTACCTTGCATTTTGATAACCCGGCGGATGCCGATACGCTGGTGATTGTCCCGCCCGATCCGGTCGCCACCAACGAGGGCAATATTCTCGGCCACTCGCCGCGTAAACTGGGGATCGGGATGGTTGAAATCAAAGTGGTCGCTCAGGGCTCGTAACATGAAATGGCTGATGGCGCTTCGCTTATCAGTCTTACAGCTAGCCGCATTTATTGTCTGAAAAAAAAACAGCGCCCAACACCACACCGGGCGCTGCATGGCAACCTTATTCCAGACTTTTCACTGCCTGGCGCATACCCTGCACCAGAATCATTTCCAGGTTTGCCGTCACCAGCCCGGCAAGCCCGGGCAGCAACGTCAAATCTTCACCCCAGTGCGCCGCATCGCCGAGCACAGTATCCACCAGTTCACGCAGCGTTAAATCTTTGCCAACTCGCGGCCACAGACTGGCATACAGGCTAACCCACTGCTCATCATCCTGTATCGGATAGCGTTCTCCCTCCCGCTCTGCGCGATAAAACGCCAGCAGCGCCGCGAGGGCGAACGTTAACCGCACGGGCCAGCGCCCATTTTGCTGGCCCGCCAGCAGTTGCGGCAAAATTCGGGTACGGAATTTGGTCATCCCGTTAAGCGCAATGGAAAGCAACTGGTGACGAATGTAGGGGTTTTGAAAACGCCCGCTCACCGCGTCGGCAAATTCACGCAGTTCATCCGCCGGGAGATCCAATACCGGTATAATTTCCTCGCTAATCGCCCGCTCGATAAAGTGACGGACATCGGCATCCTGCATCGCTTCGCCGACGGTCTCCAGACCACACAACCAGGCCACCGGCACCAACGCCGTATGCGCGCCATTGAGAATGGCGACCTTACGCTCTTTGTACGGTTTGATATCGCTCACTACCCGAATGTTCAGCGGGCACTGCGCCAGCTTCAGCTCCTCGGCCAGCCACTGCGGCCCCTGAATCACAAACAGGTAAAAATGCTCCGCGGTATCGAGAAACGCATCGTGATAGCCAAGCGTAGCTTCCAGCGCGGCGGCTTCTTCTCGCGGGTAGCCGGTGACAATGCGGTCGACCAGCGTGGAACAGAAGGTGTTTGCCGTCGCCACCCAGTCGGCAAACGCCGGGGGAAGCTGCCACTCCTGCGCATACTGCAGTACCAGCGTTTTGAGCGCCTCACCGTTATAGTCGATAAGCTCGCACGGGATAATGACCCAGCCCTTATCCACTGCACCCTCAAAATGATTAAAACGCTCCAGCAGCAGACGCGTCAGTTTAGCCGGAAAGCTTACCGGCGGCGCATCATCGACCCGGTCTGCCGCGTGATAGCTAATTCCGGCTTCGGTGGTATTTGAAAACACAAAGCGAATATCCGCATTGTGGGCCAGCGCCAGATACGCCGCGAAGTCCTGATACGGATTGATTTCGTTATTCACCGAACGGATCAGCCGCGCCTCGCTCACCGCTTCGCCCTGCGCGTTTAGCCCGCGAATAAGCGTGGTATACAGCCCGTCCTGGGTATTCAGCGACGGTGGAAAATCGCTATTGATCGGGCGAACGATGGTCACGCCAGCGTTCAAAAAGGTTTGCTCGTTGAGGATATCCAGTTGCCAGTCGACAAACGCCCGCAGGAAATTCCCTTCACCAAACTGGATCACGCGCGTTGGGTAACTGGTTCCCGGAAAATCACGTCGATTCAATGTCTTCATCGCATTTCCCCTCTCAGAACGTGATCACGCCTTTAATCAGCTCACGGTTGTTAATCACATCCCGTTCGTAGATTTCTGCCAGTGTGGCAAACGCGTAACGGTGCGTGAGCATCATGTCGGCGGTCAGTTTGCCTTCCGACATCAGGCGGCCCACCTTGGCGAAATCTTCCGGTGTGGCGTTGCGACTGCCCATCATGGTGGTCTCTTTTTTGTGGAACTCCGGATCGGAGAACTGCAAATCGCCTTTGAATAGCCCAACGAAAACAATGCTGCCGCCATGGCGAATCAAATTCACCGTGTTGTTCATCGCATGCTGATTGCCCGTGGCATCAATGACCTTTTGCGCCAGCGAACCACCAAACTGGTCACGCAGTTGCGCATCAAAATCTTCAGCAGACGGATCGATAACCGGGAGCCCCAACCGGGAAACCACATGCTCCCGGCGAGCCGGACTGGTATCGGCGACCACCACCTGTGCGCCATCGGCTTTGGCAATCGCCGCCGCGCCCAGACCAATCGGACCGGCACCGACCACCAGCACCTGCTCACCCGGAGCCACCGCCGCCCGGCGTACCGCATGCGCACTAATGGCATAAGGCTCAATCAGCGCCGCCGCCTGCGGATCAATTCCCTGCGCATCCAACAGGTTGGTGACCGGTACGGACAGGTATTCGCTGAAGCCGCCATCCTGATGCACGCCAATCACCGAAATCTTCTCGCAGCAGTTAGTGCGCCCGCTCAGACAGGCCGGACACTGCTGGCAGGCCACGTAAGGAATAACCGCCACCTGCTGACCATTTTTCAGATTCTGTATATTTTTGCCCAGCCCGACAATTTCCCCACATATTTCATGCCCCAGTACACGTGGATAGCTGAAAAATGGCTGATTGCCACCCCAGGCATGAATATCGGTACCGCAAATCCCGACTGATTTAATTTTTATTAATGCTTCACCCTCACCCGGAATAGGTATTTCACGCTCTTTCCAGACTAATTTTTTAGGTTCCTGGCAAATCAACGTATTCATCGTAGACATGATTCTGCTCTCCTGTTTTTTTGTTGCCTCAGATATCAACGAAAATAAAAAAGCCGGAGAAAGCAGAAACACAATCTGTGAATCCCAGCGCATAAAAATGTTTTAAATCGGGTTTTAATACGCAAAAAGGAGAAGCCATGAGCCGTTCGCAGAACTTACGTCATAATGTGATTAACCAGATGATTGACGATATGGCGCGTGGCCATATCCCTTCCCCCCTCCCGTCGCAGAGCGCGCTGGCGGAGATGTACAACATCAGCCGCACCACCGTGCGCCATATGCTGAGCCACTTAGGCGAGTGCGGCGTGCTGACCCAGGTCGGCAGCCACTATGTCATCGTACGTAAACCCGACCATGACGACGGTTTTGCCTGTACAACCGCCTCCATGACTGAGCAAAACCGGATTTTTGAGCAGGCTTTTTTCACCATGATCAACCAGCGTCAGCTACGCGCAGGGGAGAGTTTCTCCGAACTACAGCTTGCCAGAGCTGCGGGGGTCAGCCCGGTGGTGGTGAGAGAATATCTTTTAAAATTCGAACGTTACAATCTGATCAAAAACGAAAAACGCGGCCATTGGAGCATGAAGCAGTTCGATCAGGCCTATGCGGAACAGCTGTTTGAACTCAGAGAGATGCTGGAAACCCATTCCCTGCAGCATTTTCTCAATCTGCCCGACGATGACCCGCGCTGGTTGCAGGCTAAAACACTGCTTGAGCGCCACCGGGTCCTGCGCGACAGCATCGGCAGCAGCTTTCGTATGTTCTCGCAGTTAGACCGTGAGTTTCATGCTTTACTGCTCTCCGCAGCAGATAATATATTTTTTAATCAATCACTTGAAATCATCTCCGTGATTTTCCATTTTCATTATCAGTGGGATGAAAGCGACCTCAAGCAGCGCAATATCATTGCCATTGATGAGCATATGACCATCCTCAGCGCACTGATTTGCCGCAGCGACCTGGATGCCACCCTGGCGCTCTGTAACCATTTGAATTCAGCCAAACAATCGATGATTCGCTCCATCAACCAAAGCCATAGCGCCGCTCATTAAGTACCGATAAAAAACAGCAAACCATTACCGGGAGCACGATTTTATAAAAATAAAAACGCCGGAAAAATACCGCTTGCCTATGCTCACACTAAGTCGACTGCATTAAAAACTTTTGTGAGCGGTGATGAGCAAATTGATTTATCACTGGTATTTTTCAATACTGCACAGCCCGGCTGTGTGAAAATAAATTATTGAGGTTCAGGAGTCCGGCGTGGAAAAAAATAATATTACCCTCGACCCGAGTTCTTCGTTTGGCACGTCGTCATCTGCGGATATTAACGTTCCGCCTGAGGGCATGGTGCAACGCAGTAGCCGAATAAAACGTATTCAGACCACAGCAATGATTTTATTATTTTTTGCTGCGGTGATTAATTATCTCGACCGCAGTTCACTGTCGGTCGCCAACTTAACGATTCGTGAAGAACTGGGGCTGAGCGCCACGCAAATCGGCGTACTGCTGTCAGTGTTTTCTCTCGCTTACGGTATTGCACAGCTGCCCTGCGGCCCGCTGCTGGATCGCAAAGGTCCGCGCATTATGCTGGGGCTGGGGATGTTCTTCTGGTCGCTGTTTCAGGCGATGTCAGGCATGGTTCACAGCTTCACTCAGTTTGTGCTTGTGCGTATCGGGATGGGGATCGGCGAAGCGCCTATGAACCCGTGCGGCGTAAAGGTCATCAACGACTGGTTTAACATCAAAGAGCGCGGTCGCCCGATGGGATTATTCAACGCCGCTTCCACCATCGGTGTTGCCATTAGCCCGCCGATTCTGGCTGCCATGATGCTGGTGATGGGCTGGCGTTGGATGTTTATTACCATCGGCGTGCTGGGTATTTTCCTCGCCATCGGCTGGTACATGCTGTATCGCAACCGCGAGCAGATTGCGCTGAGCGCTACTGAACAAGCGCATCTGAACGCCGGTAGCGTCAATGCCCGCCGCGATCCGCTGAGCTTTGCCGAATGGCGCAGCCTGTTCCGCAACCGCACTATGTGGGGCATGATGCTGGGCTTTAGCGGCATCAACTACACCGCGTGGTTATATCTGGCGTGGCTGCCAGGCTACCTGCAAACCTCCTACAACCTGGATTTAAAAAGCACCGGATTAATGGCGGCGATCCCATTCCTGTTTGGCGCAGCCGGCATGTTAATTAACGGTTTTGTCACCGACTGGCTGGTGAAAGGCGGTATGGCACCGATTAAGAGCCGTAAGATTTGTATTATCGCCGGGATGTTCTGTTCTGCGGCCTTCACTTTCATCGTGCCGCAGGCCACAACGTCGATGGCCGCCGTCTTACTGATCGGTATGGCGCTGTTCTGTATCCACTTCGCCGGCACCTCGTGCTGGGGCCTGATCCACGTAGCCGTCGCCTCACGCATGACCGCCTCCGTGGGCAGTATCCAGAACTTTGCCAGCTTTATCTGCGCGTCGTTTGCACCAATCGTCACCGGATTTATTGTTGATACCACCAACTCTTTCCGTCTGGCGCTGATCATTTGTGGCTGCGTCACCATGGTGGGGGCCCTCGCCTACATCTTCCTGGTGCGCCAACCCATCAGCGATCCGCGTAAAGATTAATCCTCATGATGCCCGATAACACCGCGCTTATCGGGCATGTTATGCTCGACAAATGAACATCACCTTACGCTCCACCACTCTGGCAGAAACTGCCGCTCTTCCCGCCATCGAACGATCTGCGGGGCAACGTTTTTTACTCATCCCCGAACTGGCGTGGATTGCTGACGACCAGACTATATCGGCTGACCAGCATCGGGCATTTGCCGCTGCTGGCATGAGCTGGCTGGCGCAGGTCGACGAGCATCCGGTCGGTTTTTTAGTTGCCGAAACGCTGGGGTCATCGCTGTTTATTGCTGAACTTTCACTGCATCTGGAGTGGCAGGGAAAAGGTATTGGTCGCAGATTGATTGGCTATGTTGCCGAACAGGCGCGCGAGAAAGGTTATACATCGCTCACGCTGACCACCTTTCGCGATGTGCCGTGGAATGCGCCATTGTACTCACGATTGGGGTTTGAAATGCTGGCTGACGAGACGCTTCCTGCACTGCTGCGCCAGAAAAGAGAAGACGAAGCGGCGCACGGGCAGACGTACGAACTACGCTGCGCCATGCGCCTGATGCTGCGTTAATTGCCCGCGGGCGGCTACGCCTTATCGGGCATTACCAACTTAGAACGTTTCCCAGTTATCCCCGGCATCCGTTACCGCAGCTTTACGCGGCTGGACCGTTGAAACTGGTTTAGCAGCAGCAACGTCACGCGCGCGCTGTTGGTCATGCTGAATACGGAACACGGCAACGGCCTGGGTCAGACGGCTGGCCTGCTCTTCCAGCGCCGCAGCGGCGGCGGCGGATTCTTCCACCAGCGAGGCGTTCTGCTGCGTCACACGATCCATCTCAGCAACGGCCAGACCGACCTGGTCGATACCGCGGCTCTGTTCATCAGAAGCAGAGGCGATTTCACCCATGATATCGGTCACGCGGGTTACCGCATTGACGATCTCATCCATGGTTTCACCAGCGCTTTCTACCAGCGTTGAACCCACATCCACACGGCTGACCGAATCTTCAATCAGGCTCTTGATCTCGCGCGCGGCCTGCGCACTACGCTGGGCCAGGTTACGAACTTCACCTGCAACCACTGCAAAACCACGACCCTGCTCGCCCGCACGCGCGGCTTCTACCGCGGCGTTGAGCGCCAGAATGTTGGTCTGGAATGCAATGCCGTCGATGACGCTGATAATGTCGGCGATTTTCTGCGAACTGGAAGCGATGTCGCGCATGGTTTGCACCACGTTATCCACCACTTTGCCGCCTTTTTGCGCGGTTTCAGAAGCGCTTAGGGCCAGATGGCTGGCCTGACGCGCGTTTTCGGCGTTCTGCTTCACGGTCGCCGTCAGCTGTTCCATGCTGGCTGCGGTTTCTTCCAGAGATGCAGCCTGCTGCTCGGTACGCGAGGAGAGATCGTTGTTGCCCATCGCAATCTCGCTGGCCCCGCTGTAAATCGCGTTGGCACCGTTACGCACATCACCCACGGTGTTCATCAACTCACCCTGCATATGACGCAGGCTTTCCGCCAGTTGGCCAATCTCGTTGGAACCTTCCACCTCAATACGCTTCACCAGGTCGCCGCTGGCGATATGACGAATGCTGTCGATCAGACGGTTCATTGGGGAGATAAGAGTCAGTTTGATGCCGAACCAGACTGCAATAATTGCCGCCAGTACGGTAATCAGCACACAGACCAGTACCCACATCGCCTGACTGTAAGAGCTGTTGTTATCTGCTACCGCAATGTCATACAGGCGATCGTTCTGCTGCATGTAGTTGATGTATGTCTTCTCAAAACCATCCTGATAGCTCTGCGTGGGTTGATCAAAGAACGCGTTGATCTTCCCGTCACCCAGTAACTGGATCAGCTCCGCCAGCGCGCCGTGATAGATGTCATAGGTGCGGTTGATCTCCTGGAACGCGGCTTCACTTTGACGCGGATCGCGCGGGAGCGACTCGTAAATCGCCCAGTTTTTTTCCGTCAGTTTCAGCGCCGTGCTGGCTACCTGCATCAGCTCAGCCACGGTCGCACCGCTGCCGATATTGCTCTGATCCATCATGTAGCGAATACCCGCCCGGTTCAGGGTATTACGCGTTTGCAGCAGCTCAACCCATGTGGCGTTCAGCGCAGACTGTTGCTGGCGAATGGTTTGCAGAACGGTAAAGTTCTCTTTGTCATTCTTAAGTGAGTTAAAAAACAAGCCGCCGGAGGCGAGCTGTAAAAGGCCAAATAGCGCCAATACCAGCAGTAAGCTGGTAACAATCTTCATTCGTTTTAACATGTTTTCTCTTTCCGCTAGACAGATACTCTGGTTTTCGGCCTGGAAAGAGAAAACTTTATGGTGTCAGCAATTGCCACAGAATTATCGTTTTCACATTAAATCCCGCTCCCTATGACAAATTACGCAAAAAATTTGTCGTTCTGTTGCGCCTTAGGTGTAGGATTCCCGTTTTTTAAGAAAAGGATGCTTCTATGTTGAATCGCGATTTTGATCACCTATCCACTCTCGCACACCACTTTTTTGAACGTGAAGATGTTCGTCAAAAGCTCAATATCATCGATCAGTACAACATCTCCGGTTGGGAAGTGTGGATGCAAATAGAATTTGCCAATCTGTTGGCTTCGACGGGTCATGAATGGTGGCGTGAACAGACCCTCGCTTGCGATCTGCGGAAAAATCCACAGCGTTTGTCTGTGCGTGCAGATTTCTTATTGCGGAAAAAAGGATGGACGCAGGACAGCTACATTGCGCTTGAGCTCAAGCAGAACCAGGATCCGACAAGCTGCGTCAGAAATATGATTGCGGATTTGGTTAAAAGCGCAAAAATCAAACGTTCGGAATTAGAGCTGCGTAGCTTCTGGACGCTAGGGGTAACACCCCGCATAGACAAAGAGCGCCTCGATGAACTGATTGACTATTATCTGGATGAAAAATATTACCTGACTAAATCACGTAAGAAACATGTGTTGCTTAAAGACATCGAACAAACGCCTTACTGTTATATCGTGATCTAAGTATCTCAGTGAGATGCTTCGTCAGTTGGAAAACACGGCATGTAGATGGGCGAACGCTATAATGCCGTGATCTCAATCACATAAATTCCCCCACTCTCCCCCATTGCTTACCGCTCACTGACACTTGGGACCGCTTAAGCTGACATACAACCGCTCACTTATTTACCTTACTTTACGCGCGTATTTCTCTGGCAAGATCCCCCCAACATAGCAGTCAATTTACCTCCTCAAACACAAGATCAAACCCACGCGGCTTCGGCCAATTATTAATTAGATACCAGGTTTTACTATGGATACGAAAAAGATATTCAAGCACATACCCTGGGTGATTCTCGGAATCATCGGTGCATTCTGCCTCTCGGTAGTGGCATTACGTCGGGGTGAGCACATCAGTGCCCTGTGGATCGTGGTCGCCTCAGTTTCTGTTTATCTGGTGGCCTATCGTTACTACAGTCTGTACATCGCCCAAAAGGTGATGAAACTTGACCCGACGCGTGCCACGCCGGCGGTCATCAACAATGACGGTCTGAACTACGTTCCAACCAACCGTAACGTATTGTTTGGCCACCACTTCGCCGCTATCGCAGGTGCAGGTCCGCTGGTTGGGCCGGTACTGGCCGCGCAGATGGGCTATCTGCCCGGTACGCTGTGGCTGCTGGCGGGTGTCGTGCTGGCCGGTGCGGTGCAGGACTTCATGGTGCTGTTTATCTCTTCACGCCGTAACGGCGCATCGCTGGGTGAGATGATCAAAGAAGAGATGGGCCCGATCCCGGGAACCATTGCGCTGTTCGGCTGCTTCTTAATCATGATCATCATCCTTGCGGTACTGGCGCTGATCGTGGTGAAAGCGCTGGCTGAAAGCCCATGGGGTGTGTTCACCGTCTGCTCAACCGTACCTATCGCGCTATTCATGGGGATCTACATGCGATTCCTGCGACCGGGTCGTGTGGGCGAAGTGTCGGTGATTGGTATTGTGCTGCTGGTTGCGTCTATCTACTTCGGCGGCGTGATTGCTCACGACCCGTACTGGGGCCCGGCGCTGACCTTTAAAGACACCACCATTACCTTTACCCTGATCGGCTACGCGTTTATCTCTGCGCTGCTGCCGGTATGGCTGATCCTCGCGCCGCGCGACTATCTGGCTACCTTCCTGAAAATCGGCGTTATCGTCGGTCTGGCGGTGGGGATTGTTATCCTCAACCCGGAACTGAAAATGCCGGCAATGACTCAGTACGTTGATGGTACTGGCCCGCTGTGGAAAGGCGCTCTGTTCCCGTTCCTGTTCATCACCATCGCGTGTGGTGCGGTCTCTGGCTTCCACGCGCTGATCGCTTCTGGTACCACACCGAAGCTGCTGGCCTGTGAAACCGACGCGCGCTTTATCGGTTACGGCGCCATGCTGATGGAATCCTTCGTGGCGATTATGGCGCTGGTTGCCGCGTCCATCATCGAACCGGGTCTGTACTTCGCAATGAACACCCCGCCAGCAGGCCTTGGCATCACCATGCCGAACCTGCATGAAATGAGCGGCGAGAACGCCCCGCTGATTATGGCGCAGTTGAAAGACGTAACCGCACATGCGGCGGCGACCGTCAGTTCCTGGGGCTTCGTCATTTCGCCTGAGCAGATCCTGCAGACCGCGAAAGACATCGGTGAACCGTCCGTTCTGAACCGCGCAGGTGGCGCGCCGACGCTGGCCGTTGGTATCGCTCACGTGTTCCACAAAGTGCTGCCGATGGCTGATATGGGCTTCTGGTACCACTTCGGTATTCTGTTTGAAGCACTGTTCATCCTGACCGCACTGGATGCCGGTACCCGTTCTGGCCGCTTTATGCTGCAGGATTTACTGGGTAACTTCGTTCCGTTCCTGAAAAAAACCGACTCTCTGGTTGCGGGCATCATCGGTACTGCGGGCTGCGTAGGCCTGTGGGGTTACCTGCTGTATCAAGGTGTTGTTGACCCGCTGGGCGGCGTTAAGAGCCTGTGGCCGCTGTTCGGTATCTCTAACCAGATGCTGGCTGCCGTGGCACTGGTTCTGGGCACCGTGGTACTGGTTAAAATGCAGCGCACCAAATACATCTGGGTTACCGTTGTTCCGGCTGTATGGCTGCTTATCTGCACCACCTGGGCGCTGGGTCTGAAACTGTTCAGCACTAACCCGCAGATGGAAGGCTTCTTCTTCATGGCGAATCAGTACAAAGAGAAGATTGCTAACGGCGGCGAACTGACCGCTCAGCAGATTGCCAACATGAACCACATCGTTGTCAACAACTACACCAACGCAGGCCTGAGTATTCTGTTCCTGGTGGTGGTGTACAGCATCATTTTCTACGGGTTCCGTACCTGGCAGAAAGCCCGCGCCATCAACGGTCGCTCTGATAAAGAGACGCCGTATGTACCGGTGCCGGAAGGCGGCGTGAAGACCTCTTCACATCACTAACCGTATTCAGCCCCGCTTCGGCGGGGCTTTTCGCTTATCAGGATTGTTTATGTTTGGTACTTTAGGTCAGGCAAAAAAATACCTCGGTCAGGCGGCAAAGATGCTGATTGGCATTCCGGACTACGACAACTACGTCGAGCACATGAAGACCAACCATCCCGATAAGCCGTACATGACCTACGAAGAATTCTTCCGCGAGCGCCAGGAAGCCCGCTACGGTAGCGGCGGAAGCAGTTGCTGTTAGAAGGAGAAATGAATGACCCCGATTGCAGTTACCCTACTCACCGGTTTTCTTGGCGCGGGTAAAACCACCCTGCTGCGCCATATTCTCAACGAGCAGCACGGCTATAAGATTGCCGTTATCGAAAACGAATTCGGCGAAGTCTCGGTGGACGATCAGCTGATTGGCGACCGCGCCACGCAGATCAAAACCCTGACCAACGGCTGCATTTGCTGTACCCGCTCCAGTGAGCTGGAAGACGCACTGTTAGATCTGCTCGACAACCTCGACAAAGGCGCCATCCATTTCGACCGTTTGGTGATCGAGTGCACCGGCATGGCCGACCCAGGCCCGATTATCCAGACCTTTTTCTCCCATGAAGTGATTTGCGAACGCTACCTGTTGGACGGTGTGATTGCGCTGGTTGACGCAGTACATGCCGACGAGCAGATGAACCAGTTCACCATCGCCCAGTCGCAGGTGGGCTACGCTGACCGCATCCTGCTGACCAAAACCGACGTGGCGGGTGAAAGCGAGAAACTGCGTGAGCGCCTGGCGCGCATCAACGCCCGCGCCCCGGTGTATACCGTCACGCATGGTGATATCGACCTCTCCCTGCTGTTCGATACCAACGGTTTCATGCTCGAGGAGAACGTGGTCAGCGCCAAACCACGCTTCCACTTTATCGCCGATAAGCAAAATGATATCTCCTCGATCGTCGTCGAGCTGGATTACCCGGTAAACATCAGTGACGTGTCGCGGGTAATGGAAAATCTGCTGCTGGAATCCGCCGAGAAGCTGCTGCGCTACAAAGGCATGCTGTGGATTGACGGCGAGCCGAACCGCCTGCTGTTCCAGGGCGTTCAGCGTCTGTACAGCGCCGACTGGGATCGCCCGTGGGGCGATGAGCAACCGCACAGTACGCTGGTATTTATCGGCATTAATCTGCCGGAAGACGAGATCCGAGCCGCGTTTGCGGGATTGAAGAAGTAAACAGCCGCTCCCTTTTATTTGTGAAAGGGAGCAAATATCTCTGAAACAAATATCTCGCATCACGCTTTCTGTTTGTAATATTGTCTGTTAATGTCATTACCCATGATGAATTCATGTTTTTATTAATATCTCTCGGAATATTAATTTAACATATTTATATAATTTTCATGAATTGGTAGGCGTAACATGGCAATCATTATTCCCACAATAAGCAGTTGTAGCGAGAAAATTACTGCCGGCGAAAAAAGACTGGCAAGACTTCTTGAGGGGGGACTCAGCGAACAGTGTACCTGCTGGTATGACACCCGAATGGGAGACAAGCAAGAGCATCCGGATTTTGTAATTCTAACCCCCGAAAAAGGTTTGTTATTTATAGAAGTAAAAGACTGGTTTATTACAAAAATTAAATCTGCCAACAAATCACATATTCATTATGAAACTAAAGACGGCATTCAACCGTTCAAGAATCCACTCGAACAGGTTCGTCAATATACCTTTCACACTATCAATAGCCTAAAAAAAGATCCGCTGCTTCGCCAGCAACAAGGTGATTATGAAGGCAGCTTTATTATGCCGTATGGATTTGGTGTTTATTTGAGCAATATCACCCGAGCACAGCTAGAAAAGAGTTTTCCACCCGAAGCGATAAATGAACTATTCCCAGCCAGCCAGGTTATTTGCAAAGACGAACTCAGCGAGTTTATGACCAAGGAACAAATCTCTGCCCGGCTCGAATCCCTTCTCAGACATAACTACGCTCATCACACTACACCACAGCAACTCGACCGTATCCGATGGCATCTATATCCCGATGTACGCATTAACGCATCCGTTACGCAGGTTGATCTGAACAATTTTACGTTCCACACCCCCGATGTGGTTTGCATGATGGACAGGAACCAGGAACAACTCGCCAGAAGCATGGGTGCAGGACACCGTGTTATTCATGGCGTGGCAGGATCCGGTAAAACGCTCATTTTGCACCACCGTTGTATTGAGCTTGCCAACAATATTGAAAACACCAAGCCGATCCTGGTGATTTGCTACAACATCACGCTGGCCAAAAAACTCAAATCACAGCTTGAGCAGCACACTTTAAGACTTCCCGTCGAAGTCATCCATTTTCATGCCTGGTGTTATCAACAGTTAAATACACATCATAGTCTTCCGCCGAAAAGTAAAAACTTTATTGAGCTGATGGAAAATGCACTGACGGTGGCATTTGAAGAGGGGATTATAAAACCGGAGCAATACAGCGCAGTCCTAATAGACGAGGGACACGATTTTAAACCGGAGTGGCTGAGAATACTCGCACGTATGCCAGACAACAAAGATAACTCCCTTCTTTTCCTCTACGATGACGCCCAGTCTATCTACCAGAAAAAGAAAGCCCTCGACTTCACACTCTCTAGTGTCAATATTAAGGCCCTCGGCCGCACTACGATCCTGAATACCAACTATCGTAATACCCGGCAAATACTCCATTTTGCCAGCAACATTGCCTTTAATTATCTCAATAATCACATTGAAGAGGCGCTCAAATACCAGCAACCTGATGCTGGAGGCTTGTCCGGCACTTACCCGGCACTGGCCAGCTTTGATAATCAGGACGAGGAGATTACTCACGTGCTCGATTGGGTGACAAAGCAGCGACAACAAGGTATTGCATGGTCAGAGATCGCCATACTGTGCCCTTCAACATACAGCATTTCGGGGATGCTGGGGCCACGTCTCGCGGCGCGTAGCATCCCCTACCAAATGATTGTGACCAGCGATGACAAAAAGCACTGGTCGCCGCAAAATGATCTCCTTTGTGTAATGCCTTTACCAAGCAGTAAGGGGCTTGAATTTCACTCAGTGGCTATTATGGATGCCGCAAAGGAAAGGGATGAGGAAGATCTGAGTGACGACATCAAGCGTCTGTATGTCGGATTTACCCGCGCGCGCCAGAATCTTTTGGTGACAATGCACGGAACAGGGAGCTTGCGCGACCATCTTATCAACACCTACGAAAATAGCGCAAAGGTGATCTAACGGAGCCACGCCAGGAATCCGTAAACATTCCCCTCTCCCTACAGCGGAGAGGGGCGAATCCTATTTCAACACGCCCTGCTGCGTTACAACCCACTGTTCACTGGTGGTAATCGGTTTGTCATCACGGCATGATGCCGCAGGTGTTCCACTAATTTGACAGCTGCGGTTATTTTAGCGGAGAACCGCAGCAGAAATAACCTCGCAGATGCCCGGTGGCGCTACACTTATCGGGCCTGGAAATTCTGCTTCCCGTAGACCGGATCAGGCACAGCCGCTATCCGGCACTCACAGTCCCTGCATATTCTGACTATTTCTTGTTTTGCTCGCGCAGCATCGCTTCGCGCAAAATGGCATTGAGACGCGTCTGGTAACCCTTCCCGGGGCGCTTCAGCCATTCCATCACATCGGCATCAATGCGCACCGACGCCTGCGTTTTTAACGGACGAAAAAACTTACCGCGAATGGCCTCTGACCACTGCTTATCTTCGGTCACGGGAATGTCGCTGTAATCGATATCATCGTCCGGTTTATTCGCCAGCGCCTTCAGTTCAGCCTCATGCTGAGCACTCAGCGCGGATACGCTGCCGCGTTTATGTTTAACTATGCTCATAACGATTCCTCTCTTTACGATCTGCCTTTCTGGCGCTGATGATACGAATGACTTCAAAGCGACTTTCAAACCTAACGCTATGGGCAACCAGAATAACCACAATGCCATGAACGAGACCAATGGTCTGCCAGCGATACTCACCGTTCTCATACCGCTCCTGCCGCGACAGATGTTGGGGATCGTCGAAAACCAATATTGCGTCCTCAAAGCGAACACCATGTTTACGGTGGTTACTTTGTGCCTTGTTTGCATCCCACTCAAACTCCATTGGCATGTTCTTTCCCTAATTGTATATACAAAAGTGTATATACAATTATCTTACGATTATAGCGAAATTGTTGGAAATAACATCACATTTTGCTTTTAATAGAGTGAAGTTAGTAGGCCGGATAAGGCGCAGCCGCCATCCGGCACTGGCAGTTTTCATTCCGATAAGTGATTCATCCCATGGAATTTTTCATCTGGTATGGCAAGCTATTGCCATTGCACTCGTTAAGGGACCAACGTGAAAAAGTACAAAGTGATTACCCCGCTTTTTCCAACTTATGATCAGACCCGAGCCATGATGAATGCCGTGGCTGGATGTTCAGTCAAAGCGGTGCGTAATATGATCACCGCCATTCAGGAGCAAACGGGTACGCCACAAAACCCGGTTGACTGGTCAGAGCCGGATAACTGGATTAAAGAACGGCTCAGCGGCGAAGATGCCAAAATAGCCTGGCAGATCTGGAAGATGGATAACCATATTCTCAACCCCCGCCACAGCTATGGCTGCTACATGTTTATCAATAACCCTTTGTTCGATCTTATGCAGACCCACGAAGACGGCGGCTGGTACCCCAGCGAACAGGGGCGATTATTTCTGGATAACGATGAAGCCACACTGCGTAAACTCGACGATACAGAAGGCATGTTGCAACTACTGGAACTGCTCGCCGGCCGGGAGCAGGCCAGACGCGCTGATCTTCTACCCGAGTGGCAGGCATTCTTACATCAGCACTCAAAATTTGCCTCCCCCAGTTCAGTCAAAACTACGCTCTACGCCCGGCTGTACAACCTGGTCGAGCGCGATCTGGTAGCCCGTGAAGGGATGAGCTACAAAATTACCGAGGCTGGTCGAAAATGGCTCGGTAAGGCACTGCCTGAACGTCGAACCGATCCACGTAAGGAGTTGCTGGATGCGGTAAAACGCTATAACCAGCAGCAAAAAGAGCTATTGCGCGACCAGCTCTCCACCATGAATCCGTACAAATTTGAACATCTGGTGGCTCAGCTACTTGAAACAATGGGTTACGAGCAGGTTGAAGTGACCAAAGCCTCCGGCGATAAAGGCGTGGATGTGATTGGTAAGGTTCAGGTGGGCATCACCACCATTACCGAAGTGGTGCAGGTAAAACGGATGCAGAACACCATCACGCGCCCGTATATCGATCAGCTACGCGGCGCACTTCCCTACCACAAAGCCATTCGCGGCACGCTGATCACTACCGGCAAGTTTGCCGCCAAATGCGCGGAAGCAGCGCTGTTCCCAGGCGCCGCGCCGATTACCTTAATCGACGGCGATCGCCTGCTGGAGCTGTTGATTGAAAACAACGTCGGCATTCGACGCAGCAACGCAGTGGAATTGCTGGATGTGGATTTACAGCTGTTTGATGAGCTGGAGATTGAATAACGTGCCAGACGCTGTAGCACAGCCATTTCTGTTCATGGCTTGCATAACAATATTGTGTAAAATCAGAGCAATCCCATTATCGGTAGAGAACGGACATGGCTGACCTGAACCTGAGTACCCTGACGGAAGCAGACATCATCACCAAACGCGTAATGCCCGCCATCCTTGACGCTGGCTGGAACGACACAACGCAAATCAGACAAGAGGTCAAACTCCGGGACGGCAAGGTCATCGTACGCGGCAAAGTCGCGTTATCCGGATTACACGCATGTTCCGACAATTATTATGAAAGGCCAGTGGCTGGAGGCAGCCGGTTTCACCACCGGCTGCAAATTCGATGCCAGAGTGATACCCGGCTGCATTGTGCTGACGGCCAAGCTGCCGGAGCCGGAAGAACTAGCGTTATTACATTCGCTGCGTCGGGTGTGCAAGCTGTCCGCACGTAAGCAACTAAGCAACAGTAGGTGCAGGAGTTTATCGACGTAATTTCGGCGAAACCTGTCAGGCAGAAATAACCGCCCGGATGCCAGACAGCGCTCATGAGTATAAGCCCCGTGTATTGATTGTAACATCATTTTATCCGGAGCCGTTTACTCAAGACCCTAAGCGATAATCCCAATCATCATAGTGGACTATATTCCCATCATGATAGTGCCAGGTAATCTTCTTGTAACGGAGCTGAGCAAGTTCAAGATGGGTCTGTTTTTCGTAATAAGGATCTTTAACATCGTGCATCAGTGAAAAAAGCGTAACGACTTTCACATTTTCCAGGGTTATCGTAAAATAGACCTCTTCCTGACCAGCATAATTTATTCGATAGAGGTCAATAACAGCTTTCCTTAATGTTTCTCCGGTACTTAATGATTTGTACAAAAGCACACTAGAAGCATCAATTTCCTTTTCAATTAAAAATGGACGATGTTGGCGTTTATTCAACACCCTCCCATTATGCAAATCAGAGTTGTAGCTCACATTATGATACAGACCTAAAATCTCGATCTGATTTTCACGGTCTTTTACCATCACACTACCTTTGATAATATTTCCAGCATCATCGATTAATGACATATACCCGGGGATAGCCATTTATAAATCCTTGTTAAATGGAATAGAATTCTCAACACTATTGATCATAACCGCAATACACCGCTTCCCTTCTGTCGTTTTGACCTTATACATTTCCCTGATGGAATTAACAAATAGCTTATTCATTTCTTCTTCTGACTCAGGGTAAGAGGTAAATGCGCATATCTGCTCAATATTCAGCAATGGTCTGTTATCGTTGAGGATAGCCAGAACACCGACTGGGTTATGTGGAATGGCTTCAGAGACCGCCCCCTGTAAATCTTCCGCCGTACTGGCATCAACTCCGGATTCAAGAGCACTTGCTACCGTTAACCAGTCATTATTACCTTTGCTAATTTCAGGAATAATATGGTTCCACCATTCTGACTCACTGCCATCATAAAGTTCGTGTACAACGGTATTTGCTCCTTTTTCATTTATCATCTGCAGAAGCTGTGCTGCAGTATGCACTGCAGCACAGGGAGCACCCGAAAGAATAAATAGAAAGGAGATAAAAATAAATTTCATTATCTTACCACCAAAATTGTGTCACCCGAATCGTAAATGGTTTGGCGCTTATCTTGTCCATTCATAATTATACATCCTGCAGATGCCGTTCCCGGTGGCTGCCCTTTTTTATCACCATGAATTTCGAAATGATCTCTGCCAAAAGTATTTGTCCCTGCAATAGGTTCGAGGATAATAGCGGAGGGACTTTTATGATTATTCCATCCAGCAATAAAATAAACGCCTCGTGGAATGGGGCCCTTGTTACGTATGTGTTCACAGTTCGGTTTATCCTTTGATTCACCAGCACCACTGTAGCAATAAGCAATTAATTTACCGTTATGGCTCAGTATACCTGTCGATACTTTATATTCCCATGTCATATGATTTACATCCTTTAAAATATAATAATTATGCTTATCATATTTAATTGTAAAATTAAATATGTTCATAAAGTCACAATTATTAAAATTCAAAATATTTATAATTCATACATCTTTATTTCTCGAACCAATAAATCGTATTCTGAATAATTAGATAACGGGGAAGCAGCAGGCAATCTGAAAACACCCGGTGGCACGACGCTTACCGGGTCTACAAATTCTGCGTCTCATAGGCCGGATAAGGCGCAGCCGCCATCCGGCATTCACTCCCCACTCACTCGGTAATCACAAACCGCGTCGCGGTAAAGCAGTTCAAAACCCGGTGTACCAGAAATACCATCGTTAGCGTTGCCACCAGCGCGACGGTAACAGAGGTGATGCGGTATAAATCGCTGAACACCAGATCGCTGTCCGGATGCAGGTTCTGGCCGAACATAATCCCGATGGTGGTGATACTGGCAAAACCCACCCCCGCGCCGACTTTTTCCATTACGTGCAGGCGGGCGCTGAACGCCAGCCCGAGGCCGATCAGCGGCATCATCAGCAGCATATGGTTGCTGAAATCATAGATAAGCAGTTGCACCAACAGAATATACAGGCAGGCCTGCACCACGCCGACCACGCGCCAGAGCGAGCTCAACACCGCGCCGCGATAGTGCATAGGAAACAGGATCAAAATGCCCGCCATCAGTGCCGACAGCGAATCGCTCAAATCACAGATCTGGAAGATAACAAAAATCATCGTCGCCACCGTACCGGAAAGCAGCGACTCGTGGCGCACCCGGGTGGCATCTTTCTCAATGCGCGGCGGTAGCTGGCGGGGTTCCACGTCCGGGATCAGATAATGCAGCAGCGCACTCAGCGCCACCGCCATGATGCAGGCTTCCATATTGGAGAACATCAGCGTGTGCCAGTTGGTGGTGGGATAGCTCATAAAGTTGAGCATCGTGCTCTGGCACACCACGCCCATCGAACCAAGCAGAAACAGCGGTCCTTTGCTCATCAAGCGAAAACGCATCACATACAGGCCAAACACCACCAGCGTCATAATCAGCGGCCACTGTGAGAGATAGCCGACGATTAGCACCATTTCGACACAGTTCACCGCCGCGCTGAACACGAACTGTTTTGCCACATGGCGGTTGAACACCGGCACCAGCGACAGCAGCATCAGCGGATAAACCACAAAAAATACGCCGTACTGTACGTTGTAGAAGGTCGAGATACTCAGTGCTATCGTCCCGGCAACGGAGATACGCAAGGTCTGGCGAAAATCATTGGCGGTGTAGACAATGTTCCCGTGCGGCGTAAAGACGTGGGCCAGAGTGTTAATAGACATAATGCAGCCAGCTGACGAGGTGGATCTGCGCCCCGGCAAAGGTACGGGCGAACATCCCCTCGCTGTTATACAGCTGCACCGTGGCGCGCGCCCCGGTCGGTAACGGCGTGTCGAGCGGTTCATTCAGTGCAACGTGAATGCGCATACGCTGGGCATCGCGCACCCAGCGGGTGGACTGTTCCGGTTGCGACAGCAGACCGTTAACCTGTTCCTGACCCGCCAGAATACCGGCATCGCTGCTGGTGACGCGGGCAGAGAAAACTTTGCCCGGCAAGGCGTCGAACACCACGGCGGCATCGGTATCTACCCGAGTGTGGCGCAGGCTTTTCTCTCGAAAGTCGGCCACGATATCGGTCTGATGGCTGACCAGCGCCAGCAGCGGCGTGGCTGCGGTAGCGTAAAGTCCGGGACTAAGCTGAAGGTTACTCACCGTACCGTCGGTCTGTGCATACACTTTGCTCCAGCTGACGTTCAGTTGCGCCTCTTCCAGCGCATTACGGTATTTTTGCAGCGTCACGTTACGCTTGTCATCGAGCTCGCCGCGCTGGATCAGCAGGTTCTGAATGCTGGCATTAAGCGCCGCCACCGACTGCTCGCTGGTTTGCCAGGCGGTACGCACCTTGTCGAGATCGGATTGCGACACGTTCTGCATGGTGGCCAGGCGCTGATAGCGGTCAAAGGTGGTCTTATCGTTACGGGCGCTGAATTGCGCGGTACGCAGGTTGGCGCGCGCGGAGGCTATCTGCGCATCCAACTGTTGATTGCTCAACTTCGCCTGCTCAAGGGCGATTTGCGCAGCCTCGACCTTATTGATAAACGGCGTCGGATCCAGTTCGTACAGCAAATCGCCCTTCTTCACCAGGCTATTATTGTGTACATGCACCTGCGAGACGTAACCGGATACGCGTGAGGAAACGGGCGTTACCACGCGCATCACCGTGGAGTCCGGCGTCAGCGGGATCCAGATATCGGCAACGATAAACCAGGCGAATATTACCAAGAAAGCGGCAATACTCACCCTTACCCAACGGGCAAATTTTTGTTCTGGGGTCATCATAGTTTTTAGTGTTGATTGTCTTCTTCGCGGATTGTCCGCAAATTGCAGGCGAGTTGATTTAAGGTCGCGCTGAATGAGGCAAGCTCCGCTTCGGGAATGGTGCAGGTGACGCGATGTTGATATGTCTCAATCACCCGGTTAAGTTCTTCAAGCCTTGAGCGGCCTTGCGCGGTCAGCGTTAGCAGACGGATGCGTTTGTCATAAGGCGATGTGGAACGCAGCAGATAGCCCTGCTTTTCCAGCTGAGAAAGGGTGCGCATCAGCGGCGGCAGTTCAATGCCCTGCATTTGTGCCAGTTCACTGACCGATACGTTGTCTCCCAGTTGATACAGTTGCATCAGTACCGTCCAGCTTGACTGCGTCAGGCCAGTATCAGTGATGGCAGCATCAATAATGGCCCGCCACTGACGTACCACCATAGCCATGCGCATCCCCATCGGACGGCGGGCAAACAGTTCATCTTCCGTCATCTTACTTTCCCCTCATCGCTGAGAAGAAAATAATGCTTATCAGGGTAAGTATCAAGAAACAGACTGTCCAGAAGCATGAATTGATAAATATTGTGAATATAAAAGAGGCCGGGGCGATAACCCTCCAGCCTCTGTCGATGGAAGAAAATCACTCCACCTGATCGCGTCGCAACCCGACGTCCCGCAGCCGCTCATTACTCATCTGTTGCAATACGCGCCGCGTTTGCGCCCGTAACCGCCACGCCTTATATGCCCGCCAGATCAGAACAAACCCAATAAATGGCTGCTTTGCTTTATTCTCATGAAATTCCATACCTTGCCTCCCCGCCTTGTCTGAGGCTTTATCTTCACGGATTTGGCCCTAAGCAATACAGACTCACAAAGTACTTTTATTTAACATACAGATTGGTTAAAAAGGGTTCTGCATCGCTTTTTTCACGCCAATCTGTACTGGTTTTTTAATCTGTATGATACCCATGAGGGATACAGCATGACGCGTTATCAACATCTGGCCAATCTGCTGGCCGAACGCATTGAGCAGGGGTTGTATCGCCATGGCGAAAAACTGCCTTCGGTACGTAACCTGAGTCAGGAGCACGGGGTTAGTATCAGCACCGTCCAGCAGGCGTATCAGATGCTGGAACAGCGGCAACTGATCACCCCGCAGCCGCGTTCCGGTTATTTTGTCGCGCCGCAAAAAGCGCTGCCGCCCGTACCGCCGATGTCACGCCCGGTGCAGCGTCCGGTCGAGATAACGCAGTGGGATCTGGTGCTGGATATGCTAAAAGGGCATAGCGATAAATCTGTGATCCCCTTCAGCAGCGGCGCGCCAGATGTCAGTCAACCGAGCCTGAAACCGCTCTGGCGCGAGCTCAGCCGCGTAGTGCAGCATAATCTGAAGGCGGTGCTGGGGTACGACAAGCTTCCCGGCAGCCAGGATCTGCGCCAGCAGATCGCCCGTCTGATGCTGGACAGCGGTTCAGTCCTCAACGCCGATGATATTGTGATAACCAACGGGAGCCAGAGCGGAATGTCGCTGGCGCTGCTGGCGGTTTGTCAGCCAGGGGACATTGTCGCCGTTGAATCCCCCACCTACTACGGCACAATGCAGCTACTGCGCGGCCTGGGGATCAAGGTGATTGAGATCCCAACCGATCCGGATACCGGGATCAGCATTGAAGCGCTGGAACTGGCGCTGGATCAGTGGCCGATCAAAGGCGTGCTGCTGGTACCCAACTGCAACAACCCTCTCGGGTTCATTATGCCGGATGCGCGTAAGCGGGCGGTGCTCGCCCTCGCCCAGCGTCACGACATCGTCATTTTTGAAGATGATGTGTATGGCGAACTGGCCACAGAGTATCCGCGCCCGCGTACGATCCACTCCTGGGACAGTGACGGCCGGGTAATACTCTGCAGTTCGTTTACCAAATCCGTAGCCCCCGGACTGCGCGTGGGTTGGGTGGTTCCCGGTCGCTATTACAACAAACTGCTACACATGAAGTACGCCGTCATTGGTACTAACGTTCCCGCTACGCAGCTGGCAGCAGCCTCCTTTGTGCGCGAAGGTCATTACCATCGGCATATCCGGCGTATGCGCCAGATTTATCAGCGTAATATGGAGATCTACACCTGCTGGGTACGAGAATATTTTCCCTGCGGGATCTGCGTCACTCGACCGAAAGGCGGCTTTATGCTGTGGGTCGAGCTGCCGCTCCAGGTCGATATGGTCTGCGTCGCTAAGCAGCTCTGTCGCCTGAAAATCCAGGTCGCACCGGGATCGCTGTTCTCCGCATCCGGAAAGTATCGCAACTGCGTACGCATCAACTGCGCGTTGCCGCCAAACGAGAAGCATCAGGAAGTGATGCAAAAGCTCGGCGAGGCGGTAAAGATGGCGATAGAGTAAACCGGACCGCCCGGTGATTTCGGCCAGACGATTATGCGATTTAACTCATATCTAATGACTTAAACCCTGAATATCTTCTGCGGAAAGCCGGGTAATTTTTTGTACCGTGCAGATATCAATACCGTCTGCCAGCATGGTGTGGGCAATACGGAGCGCCTCATCAAGTCGCCCTTCTATAAGCCCTTCTTGTCGTCCTTCCTGTAACCCTTCCAGCCTGCCTTTTTGTAGCCCTGCCTCATGCAATCTGTCGGCGATCGTCATCAAGTGCTCCTTATGCTGCGGTGAACGTTCGGCAACCTCACGAATAAACTCACTGAATCGAGGTGCATCGCCAGTTCGTAAAATATAATTAAACAGCGTCTTTATCTGGCTGTCATTAGTCAGTCCGGTAAGTAGCAGGGAAACAATTTGCTCGACCAGCCCCATAAGGTCGCGCAGCGAAGCGGGAAGATGTATTTGTAGAAAATCCCGAGCCGTCTCAGGGTGGCGCAAAAACGTTTTAAAGACCGCATCATGCGGGGTGGAAGTCGGTGCTTTGTTCATGGCGATCCATCACCTGGAAATAAGATGCCGTGACTGTAGCGCTGGTAAACCACACCCTCACCTGTAACTTTCTCTCTTTGCGAGGCGATTTCCGGGATAAAAACGCCCCTTTGTAACGTCTGCATTTGTCTGGAACGCATCACGCAGAATCACGACCTCAATGCACATTCCCGCTTTTTCACCGCAGGGCCTGTGCTATAACAAATCATCACTTTCATGGAGGACACGATGTGACACATACACGAGATATTCCACAATCGTTCTGGCGTGATGAGCAACTGCCGTGGCTGGAGCTTCGCAGCACCTGGCAAAGTCAGCAGGCCTATAAGCGCCATCACCACTCTCAGCTCTCGATTGGGGCAATTCTCGAGGGAGGAACCTACTGCCTGTGCGATGACAAGGAATACCATCTGAAGGTGGGCGATCTCATTGTGATCCCACCACTGGCACCTCACAGCTGTAATCCCGTCAACGGGCAATTTCGCAGCTATCACATGCTTTATCTTGATGCCCGGTGGTGTCTTGCCCATCTGCCTGCGCTGAACAGCAATCAACGGCTTTGTACGCGCACTCCTGTTATCCGCGATCCGCAATTATTCCAGTGCTACATGCACCTTGTGGCGCTCATGCCGCAACGGCAAACGACGCAGATAACTGATGCTGCACAAGCATTGCTGCGCTCGCTGCCATTGCAGTCGGTAACACCGGAAAACCTAAGCGTCACCAGCCAGTATCTGCGCGAACGGTTGCAGTCCAGTCTGCTCTCCCCACCCTCGCTGGATGAGCTGGCAGATGAGTGTCACATGCGTAAAGAAACGCTGATTCGGACCTTTAAGCAGGACACCGGGCTGACGCCGGGAAATTATCTGAACATCATGCGGATTGACTATGCCCGTCAGCGGCTACGGGCCGGGGACGAGATTGTCGATGTCGGCTACCAGAGCGGGTTTGCCGACCAGAGCCATTTCCATCGCACCTTTGTTCGCTACACAGCAGCCACACCGCGCCAGTACGCACTGGGACGATCAATATCAGACAATAATTAGCGTTGCGTCAGGCGTACGCTGATCTCTGTTTCATTTTCTGAGGTCGCTATGTCGCTGCTTGCTGAACTTTTTCCGTCTGCTTTTCCCGCGCTGGCGCTGGCGCATTTTGTTGCACTACTCAGCCCAGGGCCGGACTTCTTTTTACTGGTCGGTTACGCCGTACGTTACCGGATGCGCGGCAGCGCCGGACTGTGCGTGGGGATCGCCATCGGCAACGGGCTGTATATTCTGCTGGCGATTATTGGTTGGGGGATCCTGCGCCAGCTTCCCCTGCTGTTTACGGTTATTGAGCTGCTGGGCGCGCTCTATTTATTATGGATTGGCAGCCTACTGATACGCAGCCGCCCGCAAACCCTGACCGGAGCAGACGCCCAGTCTACCTGTCCAGGATTTGGCAAACAGCTGCTGCTGGGATTAGGTTCGTCGTTGCTCAACCCAAAAAATGCGCTGTTCTATCTGGCGCTAATGACCGCCCTGCTCGGCCCGTCGGTGACGCTGCTGCAACAAACCATGAGCGGGATCTGGATGACCAGCGTGGTGTTGTTCTGGGATCTGCTGATCGTGATGTTCATCGGCTTACCGCAGATCCAGCGGCGGTTAACCCGAGGGATATTGTGGATCGAGCGTATCGCTGGCGGCGTGTTGATCATCTTCGGCAGTGCGATCGCGCTGCGTTTTCTGCAGAGCGTCACTTTCTGATAAGCGTGACGATTTTCTGCAAATAAAGCGGATAAACTCGTTTAATTAATATCCAATCCGCATTACACTTTGGGTGGCTATTATCCATTCAACCAATTCTTCTCGAGGTGCGATGTGCTGATTGTTACTTGTAATCGTTACGTTTTCTGACCCGAGTCTGAAAACGTTTCTCCTGTTTGCGCCTCGCGCAGGCAGCGTTTTTGATTACATGAAATTCAGTACATTTGCAGTCTGCTTTTTTCTGTCATCGGTCTGACGTCTCAAAGACGGTATTGAATTTCGCTATTCCCGTTGAGGGTTTTCTCCCGAAAAGGAGCTGTTTTATGCAACGGATTCTCGCGTTTTTCTCCCAACGCACCACGACGCTATTTTTTCCTGTCGCGTTGATTTTATATGACTTCGCCGCTTATCTGTCGACGGACCTGATCCAGCCAGGCATCATCAATGTGGTGCGTGATTTCAACGCCGACGTCAGCCTGGCCCCCGCTGCGGTGAGCCTCTATCTGGCTGGCGGCATGGCGCTGCAATGGCTGCTGGGGCCGCTTTCCGACCGGATTGGCCGTCGACCGGTGCTGATTGCGGGGGCGTTAATCTTTACGCTCGCCTGCGCTGCCACGCTATTGACCACCTCAATGACGCAATTTCTGGTCGCCCGATTTGTACAGGGCACCAGCATCTGCTTTATCGCTACCGTTGGCTATGTCACGGTGCAGGAGGCGTTTGGGCAAACGAAGGCCATTAAGTTAATGGCGATAATCACCTCCATTGTGCTGGTTGCGCCAGTTATCGGCCCGCTCTCCGGCGCAGCGCTGATGCACTTTGTACACTGGAAGGTCCTGTTCGCCATTATCGCCGCCATGGGGCTTATCGCCCTGATAGGGCTAGCGTTAGCAATGCCGGAAACCGTTAAGCGCGGCGCGGTGCCGTTCAGTGCACGCGGCGTACTGCGTGATTTCCGCGACGTTTTCCGTAACCGGGTGTTCTTGTTTGGCGCAGCCACGCTGTCGTTAAGCTATATCCCGATGATGAGCTGGGTGGCGGTCTCGCCGGTGATCCTGATCGACGCTGGCGGTATGAGCACATCAGAGTTCGCCTGGGCGCAGGCACCGGTGTTTGGCGCGGTGATCGTCGCCAATATGGTGGTTGTTCGTTTTGTGAAGGATCCAACCCAGCCACGTTTTATCTGGCGGGCGGCACCCATTCAACTGAGCGGACTGGCGGTGCTGATTGCCGGCAATTTGCTGTGGCCACACGTCTGGCTGTGGTCGGTGCTGGGAACCAGCCTGTATGCGTTTGGCATTGGTATGATCTTTCCGACGCTGTTCCGCTTTACGCTGTTTTCCAACAACTTACCGAAGGGTACGGTCTCGGCGTCGCTGAATATGGTCATCCTGACGGTGATGGCGGTTTCTGTCGAAATCGGACGTTGGCTGTGGTTTAACGGCGGCAGGATTTCGTTTCATCTGCTGGCGGTTGCGGCGGGTATTACTGTCGTCTTTACCCTGGCAGGCTTACTGAAGCGGGTTCGCCAGCATGAAACAACAACGTTAGCCACTGAAAACTAACCTGCCGGATGGCACTAACGCTTATCCGGCCTATGTCGTAGTGATAGGCCGGATAAGGCGCTTGCGCCGCATCCGGCAACCATCACATTATCTTAAGCAATGCGCGCAAACCCTGCTTCCAGATCGGCAATCAGGTCGCCAATATCCTCAAGGCCAATATGCACCCTGACCAGTGTGCCGCTGAAATCTACCTCTCCGGCTGGGCGAATGCTGTTCAGCTCTTCCGGCTGATTCGCCAGAATAAGCGACTCAAATCCGCCCCACGAATAGGCCATATGGAACAGCGAGAAGTTATCGAGGAAATTCGCCATCTGCTCGTCGGTCAGTCTCTTTTTCAGCACAAACGAGAACAGGCCTGAGCTTCCGGCAAAGTCACGCTGAAAATACTCGTGCCCCGGGCATTCCGGTAATGCCGGATGATTCACCCGCGCCACTTCCGGCCTTGCCGACAGCCAGCGAGCAATATGGATGCTGCTCTCCTGATGCTGCTTAAGACGTACCGCCAGGGTGCGCAATCCACGGCTGCCGTTGTAGGCCGTATCAGCATCCAGCGTTTGCCCCATCAAATAGGAGTTCTCGCGCAGACGATCCCAACAACGCGCGTTGGACACCGCCGTGCCCAGCATGCCGTCCGAATGACCGATGGTGTACTTCGTTCCCGCCTGAATGGAAATATCCACGCCATATTCCAGCGCTTTGAACAGCACACCCGCCGCCCAGGTGTTGTCGATCATAATGACAATCTCCGGATTAACCGCGCGGATAGCTTTCACCATCCCCGGTACATCCTGGACTTCCATGGTGATCGAACTTGGCGATTCGAGGAATACAACTTTCGTTTCCGGACGCAGAAGATCAACGATACCAGCACCAATCAACGGATCGTAATACGTTGTTTCCACATTGAATTTACTCAGGATCTTATTGCAAAAATCCTGGGTTGGCTCGTAGGCCGCGCCCGTCATCAAAATATGATCGCCACCCTGAACAAACGCCAGAATCGCATTGGTCACCGCCGCAGCGCCGCACGGGTAAAGCGCGCAGCCAACGCCACCTTCCAGTTCGCTCATTGCCTTCTGGAAGGCAAAGTGGGTGTAGGTTCCGCGGCGACCATAAAACAGCTCGCCATTTGCGCGATTGGCGGTGGCGAATTTTTTGTCTTTCACGGTATCAAACACCAGCGAAGAGGCGCGCTGGATAACCGGATTCACCGCTCCCTGGGTGTAGCGTTTGTCGCGACCCGCAACAACCAACTGCGTCTCAAGCTTCATTGCGTCTTTCATAACATCTCCTGTTCTTAATCCGTGTGAAACCTATACCACCGCAGCAGTAGAGTTTATTTCAGTGTTGGTCTGCTTTTTTCCAGCGAACCGTTCAACAATCTGCGCCGCATTCAAATCATGGATAACGTTAATCAGTGTGGCAGGCGCATCGGTAATCGTGCCCAGCACTACCAACATCGGGATCGCTTCCATTGGCAGGCCCAGCGTAGTGACGATAAAGATTTCACCGAGGAATGCCCCGCCCGGTACGCCGCCGACGATAATGGCGGAGAGCACCGCAATCAGCATGGTCAGGAAGAAGGTCTCGGTGGTGAACTCCATGCCCAGCACGGAATAGATAAAGACAATTTTCAGCGCGGCAATCATCGCCACGCCACCTTTGTTCAGGTTAACCAGTAGCGGAATGGAGACATCAACGATTTCCGGGTTAATCCCCATCGCCTTACCGGCACGCAGCGTCACCGGGAGAGTCCCCAGCGAAGAGCAGGTTCCCAGCGCAGTCGCAGACGGTTCAATCGCATTACGCCAGAAGGCTTTGACCGCCGGAATCCCGCCGCCAATATACGAATAGAGAATCGAGCCAAAAACAAAGTAGACCAGCGTGGCCACCATGAACAGGCCGATGGCGCGAGCAAAGGTCAGCAGCAGTGCAGAGTCCTGACTGGCCATAGTGGCAGCGAAATAGCAGCCCAGGCCAATCGGTGCAACCTTCATAATGATTGAGACGATCTTCATGATCACGGTATTGGCATCTTCCAGCAGCGACGCAATGCGCTTACCGGCCTGATCCGATTGACCAATCGCCACACCAGCAATAATCGCCATCACAATCAGCGCCAGAATATTGGACTTAGAAAACAGTCCGATAAAGTCGCTGGTCGTGATCATGCTGACAAAATCCATCTTACCGCTGCCCGCCTGCACCGACTGCGAAAGATCGATAGTGACGCCCTGCGCCGGGTTATACCATAGCGCCAGCGCAACGATCCCGGCAGCCGGAATAAAGGCCATTGCGATCGAAACAATAAAGATAATCGCCATAATGCGCCCCAGCCTTTTCAGGTCGGTCATACTGGCGATCGAAGACATGACGCTGATCCCCACCAGCGGCACAATAATCATAAATAGCAGATTTAAGAATATCTGGCCGATTGGCTGGAGTTTACTTGCAAATGAGGGGGCATAAATACCTAATAAGCCGCCAATCACCAGAGCAACTAATAAAATAATCGACGATCTGTAGGGTTCGAGTCGTGACCACATAATCGGTACCTTTAGAATAATATTTAATGAGATTAAATTCACAATGTGATGAGTTTCCGTTTCGCCTCCTTTTATTTTGTGACGTAACTCACCTAAGTTGTTATTTTTTCATTTTGCCAGCAAGTTGTTTCCTGTGATTCAATAGTTGCATGTTTAAAACGCGAATGTAACGGCCTATTCGTACCGTTTTTGCAAATCACTTGTGAATAAAAGGAAACTATGAGTACGCCGATTTCACTCAAGCATCTGGAGTTTTTCATTAAAATCGTCGACTGCGGAGGATTGTCAGAAGCCGCGGCGCAGCTCAACGTCTCGCCATCTGCGGTCAGCAAAAGCCTGGCGGCAATGGAAGATATGTTAGGCACGACATTAATTAAACGTACCACCCGCAGTATTACCCTGACCGATGCCGGGCAATATCTCTTTAACCGCGCCAATAAGCTTTTGAAAGAATTCGATGAAACGCTGAATACCACCTCCGGTTATTATCACAGCCCGCAGGGTGAATTACGCATAACCTGCTCAATTGCGTTTGGTTATTCCCGGCTGGTGAACCTGGTGGATAAATATCGTTCCCAGTTCCCAGATGTGAATCTGTATATCGATCTCAACGATAACTTCGTGAATCTGAACGAAACAGATTTCGACATCGCCCTGCGAATCTCCACCGCACCACCGCAGAACTACGCAATGCGCAAGCTGGTGCCTGTCCGCTGGGCGTACTGCGCCTCACCCGGCTACCTTGCCAAAAAAGGCATGCCCCAGCGTCGTAGCGATCTGGTCAATCATGATTGCCTGGTTTACCCAGGTCTCACGCCGGTGCTGAAGGTGGCGGATGAACAGGATCGTCTGCATCAGTTAAAACTGCATATGCCTATCCAGGCCAACAGCAGTCTGGTATTGCTGAAATCGGTGTTAGAAGATCAGGGAGTGGCGTATTTGCCCACCTATCTGATTGGCGATCATATTCAAAAAGAAGAGATAACGCCGCTGATGCTCGACGGCACCATCACCTGCGAAACCCACGCCCTGTATGCGCTCTATTTTCCCAGTAAGTACAGCAATCCGAAGGTGCGATCGTTTATCGATTTTCTGGTGGCGGAACTCGGCCCCTTACCCGCCTGGGACAACTGGATCCCAGAGTAAGCTTTGCACGTCTGAAAATGGGAGGCGCTCCACATTTTTTGCGCGATCCCCCCGTCTGGCTCTATCCTTAAGCCTATGAATAAAATTGCTGAACTCAAACGCGCCAAGCGACTGGCGCTCTCATTGCTGCTGATTGCCGCCGCTACCTTCGTCATCACGCTGTTTCTGCCGCCTAACTTCTGGGTGCTCGGGATCAAAGCGATCGCCGAAGCGGCGATGGTCGGCGCGCTGGCGGACTGGTTCGCCGTGGTGGCGCTTTTTCGACGGGTACCAATCCCGTTTATCTCGCAACATACGGCGATTATCCCACGCAATAAGGATCGGATCGGGGAGAATCTCGGTCAGTTTGTGCAGGAAAAATTTCTCGACACCCAGTCCCTGATCGCCCTGATCCGCCGCCATGAACCGGCGTTGTTGATTGGTAGCTGGTTCAGCCAGCCGGAAAACGCCCAGCGAATTGGCCAGCATCTGCTGCAGATCATGAGCGGTTTTCTCGAACTCACCGACGACGCCCGCATTCAGCGGCTGATCAAGCGGGCAGTGCACAAAGCCATCGACAAGGTCGATCTCTCCGGTACCAGCGCGCTGATGCTGGAAAGCATGACCAAAAACAACCGCCATCAGGTGTTGCTCGACACATTGATCGCCCAACTTATCGCCCTGCTCCAGCGCGACAGTTCGCGGGCGTTTATCGCCCGACAGATCGTGCACTGGCTGGAGACCGAGCATCCGCTGAAAGCGAAGATCCTGCCGACTGAATGGCTGGGCGAGCACAGCGCCGAACTGGTGTCTGATGCCGTTAATTCCTTACTGGATGACATCAGCCACGATCGGGCGCATCAGATCCGCCACGCCTTCGATCGCGCCACGTTTAAGCTAATCGATAAGCTCAAACACGATCCGGAGATGGCCGTGCGGGCCGAAAACATGAAAAACTATCTGAAGGAAGACGAAGCTTTCAACCGTTATCTTGGCGAACTGTGGGCAGACCTGCGCCAGTGGGTGAAAACCGACATTAACGCTGACGATTCGCGCGTGAAGCAGCGCATCGCCAGCGCCGGACAGTGGTTCGGCGAAACACTGGTTGCCGACAGCGCCCTGCGCGCCTCACTGAATGGGCATCTGGAGCAGGCCGCGTATAAAGTTGCGCCGGAGTTCGCCACCTTCCTGACGCGCCACATCAGCGACACGGTGAAAAGCTGGGATGCGCGCGATATGTCGCAGCAAATTGAGCTAAACATCGGCAAAGATTTACAGTTTATCCGCATCAACGGCACGCTGGTCGGCGGTTCTATTGGACTGGTGTTATATCTGTTGTCGCAAATTCCTTCCCTGCTGACGCTGGCGAATTTTTAAGGAGAAAGTAAAACGCCCATTTTTATTTTACTTTTCATTATCATTTGCACATGTAATATAACAATTATCAAACTAACAGCGTGAAATGAGAGTCCGTATGTCCCAGGGAAGCCCCGATTCAAATCGTCATGCCATCAGCGTCGCGCTCTTTGGCATGCTGGTCTTAACGCTGGGCATGGGAATTGGACGCTTTCTGTATACGCCGATGCTCCCGGTACTGCTCTCGGAAGGTCAGTTTACGTTTGACCAGCTCTCCTGGATTGCCAGCGCCAACTACGCCGGATATCTGGCGGGAAGCCTGCTCTTCTCCTTCGGGCTCTTCCATCTTCCCTCACGTTTACGCCCGATGTTGTTAACTTCTGCGCTCGCTACCGCAGGGTTGATTCTGGCAATGGCAAGCGTTAAGCAACCCGCGCTGGTGATGCTGATCCGTTTTCTGGCAGGCGTCGCCAGTGCCGGTATGATGATTTTTGGTTCGATGATCGTCCTGCATCATACCCGGCATCCCTTCGTGATCGCCGCATTGTTTTCCGGCGTTGGCGCAGGCATTTTGCTGGGCAATGAATATGTCATCAGCGGTCTGCATTTTGCGCTGTCATCGCACACGCTCTGGCTGGGGGCAGCGGCTGCTTCCGCTGTATTCTTTGTGCTACTCGTTATGCTCCTGCCATCTCGCGACCATGCGCTCCCCGCCGCAGCACCGGTAAAAACAGAGCATCAGCCTATGTCCTGGTGGCTGCTGGCGCTACTGTATGGATTGGCCGGATTTGGCTACATCATTGTCGCTACATACCTGCCACTGATGGCGAAAAGTGCCGGGTCGCCGCTGCTTACGGCCCATCTCTGGTCGTTGGTCGGCATATCGATTATTCCGGGTTGTTTCGCCTGGCTGTGGGCTGCCCGACGCTGGGGGGTATTGCAATGCCTGACGGCGAATTTACTGATCCAAAGTGCCTGCGTGGTCATGACGCTCGCCAGCGACTCCTTGCCGCTGCTGGTGATAAGCAGCGTGGGTTTTGGCGCAACGTTTATGGGGACCACTTCGCTGGTCATGCCGCTCGCCCGTCAACTTAGCGTACCGCGCAATATTAATCTGCTGGGCCTGGTCACCCTGACTTACGGCATTGGTCAAATACTCGGGCCGCTATTAACCAGCCTGCTGGGAAGCGGCGCTCAAGCGATCGTTAATGCCACGCTATGCGGTGCCGTCGCCTTGTTTATTGCGGCACTGATCAGCCTCACACAATTATACAAACAGCGTTTCGCCTCCCCCAAAAGGGTATAATCGACAACCTTATAAACAGGTATCTTAGGATTAGTCCGCAATCAAATGTCAACATTTAATAAACCACAAATAATCAGCAATTACCCGCCAGACAATTTATAATTCCCGGCTGTTCATTTATAAACTCAATTTAAAATGCGTAAAAATGGACATATTAACTCAGCATCAACACTATCTTCGGGAAAAGTACATGTCATGGTTTAAAAAAATACTACTGGGGTTAATTATTTTGGTGGGTTTAATTGGCACGCTAAAGGATTATAAAGACTTTGGCCTGTTTGGCGCGTTAGGATTGTTTCTTATATTCCTGTTAACAACAACATTTTTATGGCAATGGGCCTCTGGCAGGTTACCAGAGATAACTCAGCTTCAGGCCGTATTTATTTTACTGGCCAGCGCGGTAGCCTCAATTTTTGTTATCAATATGGCAATTGCCGGAAATTTGCATGTGGATTTAATGGAGGTCATGTACGTTACCATTACGCATAATCCACTTTTTTACCTGATTCTCTGCGTGGTCGCATGGGTAAAAGTGGGCATCTGGCAATGGCTGTTTAGCGGTGTACAGGTGAAAGAGAGTCAGCCAGTTTAAACACGGCAGAGGTAAAAAAGGCGTCTTAACTAAGACGCCTTTTATGCTAGTACAACAAATTAGAATTGATAGGTCAGACCTGCAACAACCTGGTTGTCGTCGTCTTTGCCATCGAGCAGGTTAATTTTGTAACCCACATCAGCCACGATGTTTTTGTTGAAGTAGTAATCCGTGCCCAACGCTACGTATTCAGTCAGGTCATTATTGTTGTTGTCACGCGCGTGAACGTAACCCACGTTCGGACGCAGACCAAAATCAAACACATACGCAGCCATTGCTTCAAAGTGCTCAGCTTTATCCGCATCCTGAATCAGGTTGTGGGACTCACCGTACATGGTCGCGACGTAGATGGCATTAGCATCATATTTCAGACCCGCGCCCCAGAACTCTGCGTTTTCGCCATCCCATTTACCGTCTTTATTGCCTTTCTTTTGGGCTGCTGTGATTGAACTATTTGTGTAGGTCGCAATAGCAGACACGCCGGAATCCGCAATGTTGTCATAGCCCAGGGAGAAGCCGTAGCCGTTACCGTGCTGCTTAGTCAAATTAGGTTTTGTCGGGTCTTCCGAGTTGGCATCACCTTTACCCTGGTATTGCGCACCAATGTTCAGACCATCAACGGCTCCAAAGAGATTTTTGGTGCGGAGTGTTGCAACGCCAGAAGTACGTGAAGTAAGGAAGCGGTCAGCATCTTCAAAAGAGTCGCCGCCGAACTCTGAAAGAGTGTCAGTGTAAGCTCCCACGTCGTAAGCAATACCGTAGTTACGACCGTAGTCAAAGCTAACGTCATGGCCATAATCCAGGCCAGCAAACGCCAGACGTGTATTGACGCCATTCTGAGAACCTTCTGCTTTAGAGGCATCAAACTGACTTTCAAATTGGCCATAACCGGTCAGTTGATCGTTGATTTGTGTCTCACCGCGAAAACCCAGACGCGCGTATGTACCGTCGGCATCGGTGCCGCCAGTCCAGGAATGGACCGCTTTTACTTTGCCGTACAGATCCAGTTTGTTGCCATCTTTATTATAAATTTCCGCTGCATGAACGGAGGTTACCCCTAATACCATTACAGCTAATGCCATTGCTGACTTTTTCATGTTATTACTCACTTTTAATTGTGAATTTTGCTATCAACTTTGTTATGAAGGCAGAATACCCGCATAAAAAAGCCCCCTATGGAAAAGGGGAAAACCTCTAACACACCAATGAAGGTAATAATAAAGTGGCAAGACACATATCATTTTGGGTTAAATAAAACCCGAACAGAGAGTAATTACTTGGATTCTTCGCTTACGCTCTCATTAACAGAGCGATATAACATTATTGCTTCGGCAATAATATCTTGTTTACTTTTACGGGTTTCAAATGCCAGCGTACGAACATATTCCCACAGAGAGGTATCGACACGGGCACTTAAAAGAACCATATCTTTTGAACGGGTACCCCTGGCCTTTCTAATATCGGGGTAATCTCGAGAGGGCATTATCATCTCCTGAACGCAAACACGCTTATGGCGATGAAATATGCAGTCAGTGTAAAAACATGTCAACGGCAAAATACAGTGACAATAGTAATGAAACTGTTAATAACGGACAAAAAACTGGAACAGCATTTCAAATGAAAGATAACTTGATTATAGAATAATGTGTAATTTTAACTTTACATATATTCACTTTTATTCATTTGATTAAAAAAGCCAGAACTATTGACAATAAACATGACCTCAAATCAAAACATCATTACAGCCAATAAGTTACGTGCCGTTATTAATGTCTACATTTCCGTGAAGCGCCTGTTTTTATGCACTGTTATTCCGGGCAGCCTCGCTCTGACCACCGCGGAAATCAGTTTGATTCTCACTTAACACAGGCCCGTTTTGTCTAAAAATAAGCACGGAAAGGTAAAAATAAGGTAAACAATGCATTTTTTCGCATGCAAAAATAAGTTGTTTTTAATTGATATAAATCAATTTTCACCGCGTAACGACGGAGGAAAAATCATCATCTGAGGTGATGGAAACCTTTTTTTACGTGACGTTCATGACGAGAAAAAAGCGTTGTTATGCAATAAACTTTTGTGCTGAAAAGTGTCGCGCGGGCTGCAACAGCCCGCATGGGAGAGAAAGGAAAATCAGGCGTTAACTTTATCCAGCGGCCAGGAATCAAACAGATAACCATCAAAGTCGATGTCATCAACATTTGAAAACTCCAGCAGGCGCTGTTTGACGTTTTCCAGATGCTGCCACATTGCCAGCTTGGCTGCGCGGGCATCCTTTTTGATTAATGCCGCCAGGATCTGTTTGTGGTCACCCATCCACTCTTTACGGTAATGGGTATCGTCAAGGTGGCTATGGAGCTGGATCCACATCGGGTTGTTTTCACGCCACTGCCATGACTGGCGAAACAGCTCCACCAGCATGCTGTTATGCGTGGCTTCGGCTATGGCGAGATGGAACTGCATGTCGCCGCTTTCAGAACCGTTCGCTTCGCTGGAGGCCAGCTCCCGCTCTTCCAGCTGTAACGCCTGGCGCATTTTAACGATATCTTCACGGGTAGCCTGCAGCGCGGCGAATTCGGCGATATTGCTTTCCAACAGCTGTCGCGCCTGCAGCAGCTCAAACGGACCCGCGTCATTGCAATGATTGACATCCGTACTGTCGATGGTCTGCGCATCTGCATTGTCGAGTACGTAGATCCCGGCGCCGCGACGCACGTCCACCAGACCTTTAATTTCCAGCATAATTAACGCTTCGCGAACCACCGTGCGAGTGACATTGAGCATCTCAGCAATTTCACGTTCCGGCGGCAAACGCTCCCCGGGCTGGTACGGCGTCTGGACAATCAGATCGCGGATCATTGCACCCACTTCCTGGTAGGGTCTTTGTTGAGAAGTGTTCGATTTCATCGTGTTATGTCCGTCAGATGCGTCAATTCAGATCCGTAGGCCGGATAAGGCACATGCGCTGCCATCCGACACCTGTGCCGTTGGCTGATGGCGACGCTGACGCATCTTATCAAGCCTACAAAAAACGTTTTTTCGCCTGAACTATAGCATTTGCGGGAAGCCAAAAACAGAAAACGGGTCAACCAAATCAGCATTTTGATTGACCCGTCATACTTCGGGGATTATGCGTCAGCGCCTAACGCCGCAACGCACTCGCGTGCACCGTGTTCACACAGCTGTTGATACGTCGCGATAACTGTCTCCACAAAATCAGCGTTTTCCGCCAGATCATGGCCAAAAATGCCGCTCAGCCCCAGCAGCGCCGTCACGCGTTCGGCCCCCTGGAACTGTTGGTTAATGCGCTGGAACTCAGCCAGCAAGGGGTCGACAACATCAATGGCCTGCCCCTGTTCATCCACGCCACGGGTGTAGCGCATCCAGCCCGCCACGCCCAGCGCCAGGTGACGCCAGTCGCTGGCGTTTTGCAGATGCAGACGCACCGGATCCAGCAGGCGCTGCGGCAATTTCTGGCTGCCGTCCATCGCAATCTGCCAGGTGCGGTGACGCAGTGATGGGTTGCTGAAACGCTCAATGAGCAGCGTCGCATAGGCGTTAAGATCGGTGCCTTCCGGCATCGACAGCGTCGGCGCTTGCTCCTGCATCATCAGCGCGAACGCCGCTTTGCGATACGCCGGATTTGTCATGGTATCAGCGATAGTTTCATAGCCGCCGAGATAGCCCAAATACGCGAGGAAAGAGTGGCTGCCGTTGAGCATACGCAGTTTCATCATTTCAAACGGTACCACATCGGCAACGAACTGCGCACCAACGTTGTCCCAGTCAGGGCGACCGTTGACAAAGTTATCTTCGATAACCCACTGACGGAATGGCTCACAGGCGATAGCACACGGATCGTACACCCCCAACTGGTCGGCAATCTCTTGCAACGTTTCTGGCGTCGCCGCCGGAACAATGCGGTCTACCATGGTGCACGGGAAAGTGGCGTTAGCCTCAATCCACTGCGCCAGCTGCGGGTCGCGCGCCTGCGCCAGACCCAGCACCGCGACTTTCGCCACATGACCATTTTCACGCACGTTATCGCAAGACATCACGGTAAAGGCCGCAAGCCCTTGCTCACGACGCAGATGCAGCGCCTGTACGATGTAACCAATCGCCGATTTCGGCGCGCCTGGATTCGCCAGATCGTGTTTAATCAGCGGGTTATTGAGATCTAACTGTCCGCTGGCAGCATCGGTGCAGTAGCCTTTTTCCGTGACCGTCAGCGAGACAATTGCCGTCTGCGGGCGCGCCATAGCCTGTAAAATACCATCACAGCCGTCAAGCTCCGGGTGCAACGCTTCTTTCATCGAGCCAATCACTTTCAGCACGGTGTTGTCCGCGCCTTTTTCCGCCACGGTATACAGCAGTTGCTGTTTGCGCAGGTTTTCAATCAGGACGCGATCGTTACCCGGCATCAGGTTAACTTCACAGATCCCCCAGTCGCTGTCGGTGGTTTCCAGCAGATGATGGGTGTACAGCGCCTGATGCGCGCGGTGAAATGCGCCGCATCCCAGGTGAACAATGCGGGATTGCAGGCGCGAGCTGTCCCATGCAGGGCGAGCAACCGGCAGGTTGCTATTGGCAATTGTCGTTGTCATCGTGAACTCCAGAACCCGTTGAATGACCAACGGAAGAGAAAAGAAAAAGCCGGCCAGACAGGTGACCGGCAACTCGCTTTAGCGGCTAAAGAAAGCGCGCTGGATAGCCATCTCAACGCCACGCACTTCCGCCAGCCCTTTCAGGCGACCAATCGCGGAGTAGCCTGGGTTGGTTTTCTTTTTCAGATCGTCAAGCATCTGATGGCCGTGGTCCGGACGCATTGGGATCAGGTCCTCTTTACCCTCGGCTTTACGGCGCTGCTCTTCCTCAACGATCGCTTTCACGACTTCGTACATATCGACGTCGCCGTTAAGATGCGCCGCTTCATGGAAGGTTTTCGGGTTATCTTCACGCAGCGTGGAGCGCAGGTGGGTGAAGTAAATGCGTGGGCCAAACTGTTTGATCATGTCGACCAGATCGTTGTCCGCCCGGACACCGTAGGAGCCGGTGCACATGGTAAAACCGTTCGCCATGCTGTTGACCGTATCGACCATCCATTGCATATCTTCCACGGTGGAAACAATGCGCGGCAGGCCGAGGATTGGGCGCGGCGGATCGTCCGGGTGTACTGCCATCCGCACGCCTGCTTCTTCCGCCACAGGAATTATTGCTTTCAGGAAGACGGCAAAGTTCTCGCGCAGTGCGGCTTTATCGATATCTTTATAACGCGCAAGATGCTGGCGGAACTGGTCAAGCGTATAGCCCTCTTCCGCGCCCGGCAGACCGGCGATGATATTGCGGGTCAGACGCGCTTTGTCTTCATCGCTCATGGTGGCGAAGCGTTCATTCGCCTGAGCAATCTCTTCGGCGGTGTAATCCGCTTCCGCGCCCGAACGTTTGAGGATGTGCAGCTCAAAGGCGGCGAATTCAATCTGGTCAAAACGCAGCGCTTTGGAGCCGTCCGGCAGGACGTATTCCAGGTCGGTACGGGTCCAGTCGAGAACCGGCATGAAGTTGTAGCACACGGTACGAATGCCACACTGGGCCAGGTTACGCAGGCTTTGCTGGTAGTTGGCGATCCACTGCTGATAGTTACCAGAACGGGTTTTAATGTCTTCGTGGATCGGTACGCTTTCGACGACCGACCAGACCAGGCCCGCCTGCTCAATAATGGCTTTGCGTTTTAGGATCTCATCAACCGTCCACACTTCCCCGTTCGGGATATGGTGCAAGGCGGTGACCACGCCCGTGGCACCCGCCTGACGTACATCCGCTAAGGTGACCGGATCGTTAGGACCATACCAGCGCCATGTCTGTTCCATCTTTTATTCCTCATTTACGTTATGGACTCGACGATATGGCACATAAATTCCTCCTTTTGGTATGACATGTCAACCTGAAGGAATGAATTGGTTAACCAAATCACGATTTTTGCTGATTAGATCGCCATTTTGCGGCCAGGAAGCGCAGTAAAGATGTAAACATGTAACGCAATGTGACATTCATCGCATCAATGGTTAACCAATGCAGATAACATCTCAACCAAAATCATAATAGTTCAACCAATAAAGGTAGACGTTATATGCATGTTCTCAATATTCTGTGGGTCGTATTCGGCATCGGTCTGATGCTGGTGCTCAATCTAAGATTCAAAATAAACTCGATGGTCGCCCTGCTGCTGGCGGCGCTCTCGGTCGGCATGCTGGCGGGTATGGACTTAATGGCGCTGCTGCACACCATGAAATCCGGCTTTGGCAGCACGCTGGGTGAGTTGGCGATTATCGTGGTATTCGGGGCAGTCATCGGTAAGCTGATGGTCGATTCCGGAGCGGCGCATCAGATTGCTCATACGCTGCTGGCGCGACTCGGTCTGCGCTATGTACAGCTGTCGGTGATCATTATTGGTCTGATTTTCGGCCTGGCGATGTTCTATGAAGTGGCGTTTATTATGCTGGCGCCGCTGGTGATCGTCATTGCCGCAGAAGCGAAGATCCCGTTCCTCAAGCTGGCGATTCCTGCCGTTGCCGCCGCCACCACCGCCCACTCTCTGTTCCCACCGCAGCCTGGTCCGGTCGCGCTGGTTAACGCCTACGGCGCTGACATGGGTATGGTCTACATCTACGGTATTCTGGTGACTATTCCGAGCGTGATCTGCGCCGGGCTTATCCTGCCGAAGTTCCTCGGCAACCTCGATCGCCCGACGCCGTCATTCATGAAGGCCGACGTACCGGTTGACCAGAACAATCTACCGTCTTTCGGCATCTCTATTCTGGTTCCGCTGATCCCGGCGATCATCATGATCTCCACCACCATCGCCAACATCTGGCTGGTGAAAGGAACGCAGGCGTGGGAAGTGGTCAACTTCTTAGGCTCCTCGCCAATTGCGATGTTTATCGCCATGATTGTCGCCTTCGTGCTGTTTGGTACCGCGCGTGGTCACGACATGCAGTGGGTGATGAACGCCTTTGAAAACGCGGTGAAAAGCATCGCCATGGTGATCCTGATCATCGGCGCGGGCGGCGTACTGAAGCAGACCATTATTGATACCGGCATTGGCGATACCATCGGTATGCTGATGTCGCACGGCAATATTTCTCCGTACATCATGGCGTGGTTGATAACCGTGCTTATTCGTCTGGCAACCGGTCAGGGCGTGGTCTCAGCCATGACGGCGGCGGGGATTATCAGCGCAGCCATTCTCGACCCGGCAACCGGTCAACTGGTGGGCGTCGATCCGGCGTTGCTGGTACTGGCGACGGCGGCTGGCTCCAACACCCTGACCCATATCAACGATGCCTCGTTCTGGCTGTTCAAAGGCTACTTTGACCTGTCGGTGAAGGATACGCTGAAAACCTGGGGTCTGCTGGAGCTGGTGAACTCCGTGGTTGGCCTGGTAATCGTGTTGATCATCAGCATGATTGCATAACGTCGATACCGCTCTGGCCCACAGCCCAGAGCGGTTCTTTCTCCTGCCTTAACAATCCTCAATAATCAGATACACCGCCTTCACCGGGCCATGCACCCCAACCACCTTGATAAGCTCAATATCCGCCGTCGAGCTGGGTCCACTGATAATGTTAATGCACGACGGCATACGCTCACCGGCCTGCGCTTTCTGATGCAGTTTTTCTGCCAGTTGCGCCACTCGCGGCAGGATGGTGCTTTTACGCAGCACGAAAATCGAGGACTCCGGCAACAGGCTCAAAGAACGCCCGCGCTCCGGCGCGGAAAACAGCACCACGCCGCCGGACTCAGTCAGGCCATACTCGGCATACACCACGCCGACTTTCGCCTGCTCGGCCTCGGTAATATTTTCGCTGCCTCGCGCCGGATCCCAGACCACGGCGTTGCATTCCTGCTGCAAGCGTTCGGTGATGCCCAGCGCCACCAGTCGGCTGTCGCCGCTCAGCACTACCGGCTGACCCAATTCTTCACACAGACGTAGCGCTGCTTCTGCGGCCTGGTCCTCGCGAGTCAGTTCACAGCGGGCCAGCATCACTTCGCTGGCGAACTGGATAAACGCATCGCAGCGCTGCTGCGGGCTAAGTTCGGTCAGGCGCTCGTTGGCATAATTGTTAACCGGCGCGGCATCCGCTTGCGGTTCGAAACGCGGCGGGCGACCCAGCGCCTGGGCGATGGTGTTTAAAAACGCGGTACGGTTATCCATTCTTTTTCTCCTGCGCCTGATGTTTCTTAAACCAGCTGCGGAAGCTCTCGCCGTCAGCATCAGGCAGATCGCGCGCCTCCATCCAGTCACCAATCGCGCCAACCTTGAGCGGGGTTTTCCCGCCATTGATAAACCAGCTTGCCGCATGCGCGCCCGCCATCATTCCGACTTTCCACAGCCCCGGATGGCTATTGGCATAAGCGAACATTTTGATCGCCCGTCGCTCGGCTTTCGGGGTAATGCCCTCCTCGGCCATCACCCGACGATGACGCAGGATCAGTTTTGACAGCGGAATACGCACCGGGCAGACGCTGTCGCAGGCCGTGCATAAGGAACAGGCGTACGGCAGGTCTTTAAAATCTTTATAGCCGCCGAGCAGTGGAGAAATCACCGCGCCAATAGGGCCGGGATAGATCGAGCCATAGCCGTGTCCGCCGATGTGGCGATACGCCGGGCAGGTGTTCATACAGGCCCCGCAGCGGATGCAGCGCAGCACATCGCGAAACTCAGAGCCCAGCACCTGCGAGCGACCGTTATCGACAATCACCAGATGGAACTCTTCCGGTCCGTCCACGTTATCCGCCTCACGCGGGCCGGTCAGCCAGGTGTTATAGCCCGTCAGACGAGCGCCCACGGCGCTGCGCGCCAGCATGGTGATCAGCACATCCACATCGGCAAAGGTCGGCGCGATACGCTCCATGCCCATCACCGCAATGTGCGTTTTCGGCAGCGTGGTGCACATGCGCGCGTTGCCTTCGTTGGTCACCAGGCATACTGAACCGGTTTCCGCCACGGCAAAGTTACAGCCGGTAATACCGATTTCGGCACTCAGGAAATCCTCGCGGATCTTCTGGCGAATGAACAAGGTCATGGCTTCCGGGGTTTCCGGGCCGTCATACCCCAGACGCTCGTTCAGCACGCGGCGGATCTGATAGCGATCTTTATGAATAGCCGGGACCACGACGTGCGAAGGTGGATCCTGATCCAATTGCAGGATGTATTCCCCGAGATCGGTTTCGATCACCTGGATTCCCGCATCCTGCAGGACATGGTTGACGCCGATCTCCTCGGTCACCATCGACTTGGACTTCACCACCTTCTTCGCGTTTTTGCTGCGCGCGACCTGCAGAATGTAGGCGGTGGCCTCTTCTTTGGTTTTGGCGAAATAGACGTGGCCGCCGTTTTGCGTCACTTTCTCGGAGAGTTGATACAGGTAAGCGTCGAGGTTGCTCAGCACGTGATCGCGGATCTGGCTGGCACGATCGCGCCAGTCTTCCCAGTGGCCTAACTCATCGACCATTTTTTGTCGATTTGCGCCAATACGCTCCTGCGCATTGGCCACGGCTTTGCGCATGATCGGATCTTCTATCTGCTGACGAATGCGCAGTTTAAATTCTACATCGCTGGTTTTTATCGACATCTCTTTCCCCTCAGCGGCTCATCAGCACTTCAGCAATATGCATCACTTTGACCGGCTGGCCTTCCCGTTGCAGTCGACCGCCAATGTTCAGCAGGCAACTGACGTCTGCGCCAATCAAATATTCCGGCTGCGCATCCATCAAATGTAAGACTTTCTCTTTCACCATCTCGCCGGATATCTCGGCCATTTTGACAGAGAACGTCCCGCCAAAGCCGCAGCAGGTATCCTGATCGGCAAACGTCAGCAGCTCCAGCCCGCGCACGTTTTTCAGCAGCGTGAGCGGCTCTTCCTTCACCCCCAGCTTTCGAGTCAGGCTACAAGAGGGATGATAGACAGCGCGGCCCTGCAGGCTGGCGCCGACGTCCACCACGCCCAGCTTGTTGACGATAAAGGAGGTGAGATCCTGCATACGCGCGGCAACCTTTTCGGCACGCAGTGCCCATTCCGGTTCATCGGCCAGATACGTCGGATAGCTTTTTACCGCGTAGGTACAGGAGCCTGCTGGCGAGATAATCGGATCGTCGTTGTCTTCCAGGGCGGCGATCAGGTTTTTCATCCCAGGGATCGCCTCTTTGATGTAACCGCTGTTGATGGCTGGCTGACCGCAACACCCTTGCTTCTCGGGGAAATTAACGCGACAACCCAGTTTTTCCAGCAGCAATACGGAGTCTCGTGCCATCCGTGATTTCAGTGCGTCACCAATGCAGGTAACAAAGAAATTTACATTCACAATAACTACTCCATTGCTTCATTTCTGTTTATTGCGCTTGATATCGCGATATCAAGCAAAGGTTCAGCCGTATTTCACGCCCAGTTTTTCTATTTGCTGTTTTTACTAATGCCTGGGTTCATGGTGATGCTCGGGTCGTTTTCCTTTGATGCCGACTCTCCGCTTCTTAAGTCAGGACAGTCGCATATGTCTGTATTTTCATTTGTATGACAAAACCAAATAATCCCCTAATCCCCCCCCATATGCAACAACCAGGTTTATTTCTTTCGGTCTCGCTCACATTTTTATATTTAAAACCACAGCGTTATGAACACCTTAAAAACAGTTTCAGGTGCTTACTATTCTCATCACCAGCATTATTAAAAAGGTTATCATATAACTATTTATAGGTATTCAGCTTACTCTTAAGTATATTTACCTGGCATTGGATTTTAATTAAAAGATTACAATAGTTACAAAACTACAAATCATAATTACTTTATTCACTGAAGCGATTCAGTTTACATACTTTATTAACCCAGCAATGTAGCCTCCCCACCATAAATATAAATCAGGTTTAATGAACCAATCAGGAATAGCAATGAACGAATATTTTATGTTTGCCCTGGCACTCTCTCCTTTACTACTGATGGTATTTTTAATATTGAAATTGAAAATGCCCATCCATTATTCCGTGTTGATCTCTTTGGTATTCACTGCCGCGCTGTCGGCCATATTCTGGGAAATGCCCGTACAGAATCTGAAAGCCGCGATAGGCTATGGCGCCCTGAAGGGGTTATGGCCGATTGTGATTGTGATCCTCGGCGCCATCTTCAGTTATAACGTCATGCAGGCGACCAAGGCGCTGGATATTCTGCGCGATATTCTCGCCAGCATTAGCGAAGATAAGCGTATTCAGGTGCTACTGATTTCATGGTGCTTCGGCGGATTCCTTGAAGCCGCGGCAGGTTATGGCACGGCGGTCGCCATTCCGATCGGCATTCTCATTGCGCTGGGATTCAACCCGCTGAAGGCGGCGATCGCTTCTCTCGTGGCGAATACCGTTCCCACCGCATTCGGCGCGGTCGGGATCCCGGTATCTATTCTGGCGGAACAGGTTAATCTGCCGGTGTATACCTTAGGCGGAACCATTATTCTGCAGCTCGCGCTGTTTAATATCCTGCTGCCGTTTGTCATTGTCTGCATTATTGGCGGCGGCCTGAAAGCCATTCGTGGCGTATTTCTGATCACGCTGATTTGCGGCATCACCACGCTGGTTCCGCAATATTTTGTCGCCATTCATCTTGGCGCGGAATTGCCCGCCTTTGCCGGTAGCCTGGTCAGCCTGTTTGCCGTGGCGATGGTCAGCCGCCTGCGCAAAGGGAAAACCGATCCCGAGTGGCGCATTGAGGTCAGCCATACCCGCGAAACCACGCCGCGCTCGGCAAAAGTGTTGTTCCGCGTAGGCTCTATCTATCTGTTTATTTTTGTTTTTATCCTGCTGTGCTCACCGCTGTTCCCGACGATCAAAGGCGCGGCGTCCCAACTGGCCTCGGTGCTGCATTTCACGCTCGCCGACGGCAACACGCTGGCGCTGAAAGTTGAATGGGTGACCACGCCGGGGATGCTGATCATCTTTGCGACCCTTATCGGCGGTTTTATTCAGGGAGCGTCCGCGCGCGGGATGCTGGAAGTGTTTATCAAAACCATTTTCCAGCTTAAAAATTCCATTGTGGCGATTATGGCGATTGTCGCGCTGGCCACGGTGATGGATCTCAGCGGAATTATCTCCACGCTGGCCCAGTCGATTGTCGATCTGACCGGCAGTTCCTACGTCTTCCTCGCCCCGGTGATTGGCGCGCTGGGCACGTTTGTTACCGGCAGCGATACCAACTCAAATATTTTGTTCGGCAAACTGCAAACCATTGCCGCCAGTAAACTGCATATCGATCCCAACTGGCTCGCGGCGGCGAATACTTCTGGCGCAACGGGAGGGAAAATGATTTCGCCGCAGAGTATCGCCATTGCGGTTTCAGCCACCAAAATGGACGGACAGGCCAACCAGATAATGTCTGGCACCATGAAATACTGCTGCGCCTACATTGTGATCCTCGGCCTGAAAGTCGGTCTCTTTTATTACTGGTTTATGGCGTAATCCATTGTCAACCCCGTCAAATTCACGGCAACCGTATTTGACGACGCGGTGACCAAAAAGGTTTACACCGCTTCAGGATCGAAACGAAGCGACTGGCTTTACGATTTGTCGGCGCTGACTAAAATAGCGCCGATGTTTCAAATCGAGGATTGTTGTTATGTTGTTCTGGAAAAAGATGGTGAAGAAGTTCGACGCCTTTTCCGCGTTGATCCCACCACGCTACTTCCGCGTGTAATGCCTGGCGCTAATGCCTGATGGCGCTTCGCTTATCGGGCCTACGTTTCACGCTCATTTGTAGGCCGGATAAGGCGCAAGCGCCGCATCCGGCAGCAGAGAAAAATGTTCTCCCCTTTCACTTACGCAGCCCGCACGCTCTTAACACCCTGACCCACAGACGAAGCCATGCAAAACGGTAGATCAGCGGATGCTGAAATCGTAGCAGTGTCAGAAACATAGATCCTCCTTGCGGCGCTACAGCACCGTTGCCAGATAGCGAATTTGCGGCTCCATTATCTGGTGACGCGCGTCTATCAGCCGCAGTTCATACGAATCGTGCTCTTTCGTCAGCCGCATCACCGCGTCGACGACACTGGTGGTCCGCTCCAGCGCCTGCTTGTCCTCATAACCGTTGAGCAGTGAGGCCAGCATCACGCTGCAAATCAGATCCCCAACGCCCACCGGCATTTTGGCAAAGGTATACAGCGGCCGGGCGATGTGTAATGTCTGTTCCGCCGTCACCAGCAGCATTTCAAACGCCTGTTTGTCACGCGAGCAGTCGCCGAGATGTTTCACCAGCACCTTCTTCACGCCCCACGCCACCAGCTGCTGCGCCGCTTCCACCACCTCGTCAAAACTACGTAGTTGTCTGCCCGTCAGCACGCCCAGCTCATAGAGATTCGGCCCCATCACATCAGCCAGTTGAATGGCGTCATCGACAAAAAAGGACTCCACGCCCTGCGCGACGATGCAGCCTTTTTGCGGGTCGCCCATCACCGGATCGCAAAAATAGAGCGCCTGGGGATTACGCTGGCGAATGGTGGTGACCGCGAGCTTCACCTCTTCGCAATGGCGTTTGTCCCCGAGATACCCGGACAGCACGGCATCGCATTGCGCCAGTTTTTGCAGGTCATCCAGCCCGCTGATGATGGCGCTCAGCTCGCCGTGCGGCATCGCCATGCCCTGCCACATCCCGTACTGGGTGTGGTTGGAAAACTGTACGGTGTAAAACGGCCAGACATCGATCCCCGAGAGCTGCATCGGCAACACAGCGGCTTTATTTCCGGCATAGCCATAAACGACTGACGACTGAACAGACAACACGTTTTTCATTTTGACTCCGTCTAGCGAAACGTTGGCAGCAGACCAAATACGTCCAGAACAACCGTCAGATAGACAACCGCCCCACAGACAATAACCAGATTGAGCACGGTGTTATTACACGGCGCGGTATAGCTGGCGGTCGGAAAACGTTTCCGCGCTGCTTTCACCAGGAACGGCGGCAGGATCACGCTCCAGATGGTAAAGGCCAGGCCGGCGTAACCAATGGCGTGGACAAACCCGTTCGGGAAGAAGAAGCACACGGCGGCTGGCGGGAAGTAGGTCACCAGCGCGGTTTTCAGGCGCCCCATGCCGTCATCCGGGAAGTGAAACAGGTCGGCGATGTAATCGAACAGGCCAAGCGTCGCCGCCAGCAGGGAACTGGCTACCGCAAAGTTGCCGAAGAAGGTCAGGATCAGATCCATATAACGGCTGGTGAACAGCCCGCTGATGGCCTCGACAAACACGTCGATATTGCCGCCTTTGGCGATAATCGGTGGGAATGAGGAACGGCTGATGTTGCCCATCGTGACGCCCAGCCAGAAGATATACAGCAGCAGGGCAAACAGCGTGCCGATGATAATCGAACGCGTAATATTTGAGATCCCGCTCGTGCCATACAGCTTCACCAGGCTCGGCACGTTACCGTGAAAACCAAACGAGATAATGCAGAACGGCAACGTCATCAGGATATACGGCAGGTACTGCGAATTGGGCAGCGCCACCGCCACGCTGTCGACGAGTTTCGCCACTTCGATATGACCCACCAGGCCAGAGAAGGTGGCAAAGAACGCGATAAACTTACCGATGATCAACACGGTAGTAATACGTCCAACCAACAAGGAGCTGTACCAGGCAATCGCCCCGACCAGCATACTAACGATCACCACCGAGATATTCGCCGGAAAGCGCACGCCGCTGTATTTGAACACGGTTTGCGCCATCACCGCCGACGAACCAGAGATATAGGCATAGGTCAGAATATACAGCACAAAACCGAAAGCGATACCGACCACAATATTCCACTTTCGGCCTAATAAATCCTGAGTAAAAGTATTAAAACTGGCACCAGCGCCATAATGCAGGTTAACTTCGACCAGCATCAGACCGGTTAATAACATTATGATGGCGATAAACAGAAGAATAACTGACGCACCGGGGAACCATACGCCAGCCATCGCAATCGGCAGGGAAAACATCCCTCCACCCACTACGGTCGCGATAACCAACATGGTTCCGCTAATCAGTCCGGGGGTACTACTCTGTCGCTCAATGGCATTAATATCCATGATAAATGTTCCTGTAGACTATTCGTTATAATTACAGCTGTCATTTGTACATCATGCGGATAATAAAAATGTCGGAGTCAGGGTTTACTTTTGTAGTTATGTCACGGTAACGGGCACCGCAAAGGCTTCCTGTTCATGGAAAAGAAATACAAAAAAGCCCCATCCTGAGATGGGGCCATAATTATTATTTAGATATAGTCAAAGCGTGCAGTAAAGAAACGGAGCTGCTTCGGCTCGTAAATAAACTTCAGCCCGCGAATATCTTCTTTGTGCTGGTAAAGTTTAATAATACCGTCAGCCACCACATCCATATGCGCGTAAGTATAAACGCGGCGTGGAATAGTCAGACGCACGGTTTCCAGTTTCGGCCTGTGGTGTTCACCGGTCACGTTATTACGGCCCGCAGAGATAATTCCGCGCTCCATACTACGTACGCCGGTTTCCACATAGATACTGGCAGCCAGGCTTTGCGCCGGGAACTCGTCCTGCGTCAGATGCTCGCAGAAGCGACGCGCATCAAGGAATACCGCGTGACCGCCCACCGGTTCAACAATCGGTACACCCGCGGCTTTCAGCTTGTCGCCCAGATAGCGAACCTGCTTCACGCGGTGCTCGATGTACTCATACTGCATGGCTTCGCGCAGACCAATCGCCATAGCTTCCATGTCGCGTCCGGCCAGGCCGCCGTAGGATGGCATACCTTCGTAAACAACGACTAACTCTTTGGCAGAAGAGAACATTTCGTCATCGTTCATGCACAGGAAGCCGCCGATGTTCACCAGACAGTCTTTTTTACCACTCATGGTACAACCGTCGGCGTAGCTGAACATCTCATGCACGATCTCTGCGATGCTCTTGTTCTCAAAGCCCTGCTCTTGCTCTTTGATAAAGTAGGCGTTTTCTACGCAGCGGGTAGCGTCGTAGAACACCTTAATGCCGTGTGCTGCAGTCAGTTCACGCACCGCGCGCATGTTAGCCATGGAGACCGGCTGCCCGCCTGCGAGGTTAACCGTGACTGCCAGGCAAATATAGGCAATATTCTCGGCGCCTTTTTCATCAATCAGTTTTTGTAATTTTTTAAGATCGATATCACCTTTAAAAGCAATATTCAGACCGGCATCGTGCGCTTCGTCACGAACAATATCGACAAACACCGCACCATTTTTTTCCTGGTGATAACGGGTGGTAGTGAAATACATATTCCCGGCAACATATTGCCCCGGTTTAATTGCCAGCTGCGATAACAGGTTTTCTGCGCCGCGCCCCTGGTGAGTAGGAACAATATGTTTAAAGCCAAACAGTTCCTGCACGGTTCTTTCCAGATGATAGAAGTTTTCGCTGCCCGCGTAGGCTTCATCACCCATCATCATTCCGGCCCACTGCTTGTCGCTCATTGCGTTAGTGCCACTGTCTGTCAGCAGGTCAATATAAATATCTTTCGAATTTAACAGGAAAGTATTGTATCCCGCTTCCTGCATTTTCTTAAGGCGTTCATCACGCGGGATCATAGATACAGTTTCAACGCTTTTAATACGGAAGGGTTCTGCCGGATAATTCATTTTGTTTCTCCAGTAACAGTGGTCATGTACGTATTAATGTGAAGTAAAGCATACCTGGTTCATCAATAAATTCTGATGAAATATAACTATTCGCCTCCTGAGTCAGGGGGAGAAATAATGTGGAGGCACTATGCAAGATTTAATTGATTATGGAAATAGCCTGGTCAACATTAATCACTGGCAATAATTTAAAAAGCTGTAAATGTAGGTGATGCAAATCACACGTCGTTTTTTTACCCGTTCATATTCAACAAGTTTTTTTTTGCGTGTTGATTTGCCATTTGCGATGGTGCCCCCGTGGAGAGGGGAAATACTGAAAACTTAACTTTCCAGGCTGTGCTCATACTGTATTGCTGAATGAGTACACCCCATTTTGTGAGAGTCGGATCACTTCACGGGTTTATATTTGTGATTCACATCACTAAAAGTGTAAAGCAAAGTGTACAAAACGGCGTTGTTTCAGAGTTTGCTATTTGCTTCAGTGAGTTAGATCGCATTTTTGGCCTGATACAGATGGGCGTTATTTTCTGGAAATGACAGGTATCAGGAGGATGGGACAGGAATGAATTTATACGGTGAATAATACTATGTTTATTGGGATAGAGAGGATTTCTATTTATTCCGAAAGCGTGCTAATCGCGCTTATTTCATCTTATTTACATCTGGACTTCCCGCCAATTACTGGGGTAATTTACAGGGGTTTTATTAGCGCGATGCGAAGGTGCGCCAACACCTCCGCATCGCTAATCACAGTAACTATTTCACGAGAATAGCCATCATGACTGATACGCATTGTATTGCAGTTTCATTTGATCCAGAAGTGTACGTCGCAGATAACCGTTGCCTGAAGGTGGGTTATGCGAGCGGTTATCCTGATTACAGCCGTTTGCCGGTGAAGTATGTCCAGTTTCCGTCCATTGTGATGAAGGGCCAGTGGCTTAAAGCCGCCGGATTCGACACCGGCACCCGCGTCGATGTGCGCGTCATGCAAGGCTGCATTGTGTTAACCGCCCGCGCGCCCGAACCCGAAGAGTCAGAACTGATGAAATCCCTGCGCGCCGTGGAAAAGCTCTCCGCGCGTAAGCAAAAGCAGGTGCTGGAGTTTATCGGGGTGATTGCGGGGAAAGGGTCGAAGGGGTGAGAGTGTGATGGTAATTGAGGCGCCGAAGGGCGCCTTTTTTGGGGTATTACGCCACTTTTGCTTTATGCCGTAGTGCGTTCGTTCCAGGCGTCGGTATATTGAATATTGCCATCTACAATACACCAGGTGATTTTTTCATAGCGCAGTTGTACGCTTTCCAAATGTCCGGTTCCCGTTACCGTACGTGTGTCATGCACGATTGGTGTCACTGATACAACTTTTACACCTTCAAGCAGGGTATTAAAGTATTCCACTTCCTGGCCTGCGTCGTTTATGTGATAGAACTTAAGTTCCGCACTTTGAAGTGTCTGACCTGTCGCAACTGCTTTGTAAAGGTATGGGCTGGAGGAATCGATCTCTTTGTCAAAAAGAAATGGGCCATGTTGGCGTGTGCCGGTTAGCTTTCCAGTGGCACCATCGGTTGGAATGCTAAGGTTATGTGTTAAACCACGTAACTCAATACTGCCTTCACGTCCCTGGACATCCGAGCCTCCACGAATCATCGCGCCACCATCGTCTTTTAAAAATAAATGAACGGGTACAGCCATTTTCAACCCTCCTTGTAATCAATCATATAACCAGCGGCCTGCTCTGGCTGACTCTGCAAACATACGCACAGTAAGCGGTTTTGACACTTGCTTGATGGGTTCTTTGGTAAACCATTTTCGATAGACCGATTCTCTTTCCCACGGGTAATAGGCCTCGAAATCAATCACAGAAACATCAACGTTATATTTCTCTCCAAAATCATCAATGGCATACGGTAATTCATCCCATTCAGCGTAACCTTGCAGCGGCGTATCAAGTTCAATCGGGATAGGTTTGAAAGTAAACGTTACCGCGAGAGATAACTCCCCCCGAAAAAATTCTAATACCTCGTTATCCGTCACCATACGCGATCTTCCTCTCTGGCAATGGTGTTGTAGGTATTCACCGTTTTATAGACAATTTGGGCGACATCACTTGCGAGTAATGCCCAACCAATCACAGGAATTGTTCGTCCAACGAATGCCCCCAGATTGTTAGTCATCATGGGTTTTAAATATTTGATACTGGCATTGGTGATGGTAGGAAGCCTGACGGGCAATCTTACGTTAAGAAACTCACGAGAATATTTGGAGGCAATTGATGTACCTTGTGTTGCCCCATATGGCTTACCCCGTGTTTTCAGCAATGGTAACCCAAGAATGATACATGACATTTCTACCACATCTTTAATTCCCCCAAATTGTTCATCAATTTTGTCGAGAAAAATCCAGAAAAATAGCTCACCTGCAGAAATGTTACAGACCCCTTTATAAAAGTATGTTCCGTTGAGTTCCTCTACTGTGTCCACTAGAGATCCTTCGATATGCAATAATTTGCATACTTATCGTACTCCTGCGTACCCTGGTGGGGGAACGGTAACTGCCGTGGCGTATGTGTTTTTCAGAAAACATAAAAGTGATGTCGTTGATGTCAGACAACATGCCACGCATAGTGCTTTATCAAATTGATACCAATAAGTGACGTCGATAGCGCATCAACCCGTCTTTGCTTGATCAGGTGATATTTTGCGAGCATCATCGCAATTATTTACCTGATAATGAAATCAATGACTTCCAGTAAAACCCTGCAACAGGCAATTGCCGACATCACCATCTGGCGTAAAGGCGAGCAGCGTGCGCCGCACAAACCTTTGCTGCTGCTTCATGTGCTGGCGGGTTATCAGCAGGGTCACGGTCGCCTGTTTGACTACGGTTCGGAAGTTCGCGACCCATTGCATAGCCTGCTGGAACGATTTGGACCACAGCGCGCGCAGTACCGCCCGGATATGCCCTTCTGGCGCTTACAGGGCGATGGGTTCTGGGAGCTACAAAACGCCGAGCAGTGCTCAACATCCGGCAGCAGTAAACAGCCCCCTGCCGGAGAACTGGTGACGCATAACGTTGCCGGAGGCTTTGATGAACAACATTTTGCCCTGCTGAAAAAGAACAAGAACCTCATCAACGCCCTGGCCCAGCAAATCCTCGAGGCGCACTTCACCGAAAGCATTCAGGAAGAAATCGCGGATGAACTGGGGTTTGATATCCTGCAAATCCGCAAACAGCGGGACCCGTTGTTCCGCCAGCAGGTTCTGCGTGCTTATAACTATGAATGCGCCATTTGTGGCTTCAATATGCGCCACGACAGCACTTCAGTTGCGCTTGAAGCGGCGCATATCAAATGGAAACAGCATGGTGGCCCGTGCGAGATTTCAAACGGACTGGCGCTGTGTGCAATCCACCATAAAGCTTTTGATAAAGGTTCGATTGGGCTGGATGAGAGTATGCGGGTTCAGGTATCACCCGCAGTTAATGGCAGCGGCATGGTGGGCAGACTGTTCTGGGATTTCGACGGTAAATCGATAGCGCTGCCGATGATGCGCGAGAATTATCCAAAAGAAGGGTTTGTAGAGTGGCACAGGAAGGAGGTGTTTAGAGGGTGAGAGTGAGAGTGAGGGTGAGGGTGAGGGTGAGGGTGAGGGTGAGGGTGAGGGTGAGTGCGAAGGCCGGACTCGCACATTTGACTTAACCTCATGATTTAAAATAATTAATAAAAAACAATCAAATGTTATACCAACACAGATACCAACACATAATTTCATTGATTTTCGGCATCGAACCCGAACAAGTTTGCAAGGTTAAGATGCCGACCTCTGTCAGTCATTATCTTCCTCAACCGAATCCAGTACATCGAGCGAGATTCGGACCATCGCAACAGAGCCAATACGGATGAAAGCATCCTCTCCATCCTCATCGGTTATCTGGTATCGCTCTGTTGATTCAGGCTCTAACTCCAAAGTATCAAACAATGCGTTCAACTGACCAATATCGTCAAATTCATCGTTCTCCGATACCTCGGACTCACAGCATAGCTCAATGACTGGGCCACCGTTCACCATTGTAATATGGACATTACCATAGCTTCCTTCATTAGTATCGCTGTCCTCGTCATCAGGGATAGGTGGAAAAGCATCAAACAAGAATTGGTGGAAAATGACTTCTCGGGCATTTATGGCATAACGATGCTGCTCTGAATCGAAAACAAAAAAACGCTCATGATCTGGGACAGTGCTTTCTTCAAAGTATGAGTAAAAACGACGCTTATCAGCCGGAGAAATGGGTAGTAGCAAATAATCTTTCTGCCCCCGTAACCAGAGCTTTACCGTCCAAAAGCGGCCATCCATCTCAATTCCGCTTGCGGCAATATCTTTTAGTTCGTCGCTGCTACGACTACCTTGATTACGCAATTTCTGTAGCAGGTTGTCACTATCAGGAAAAACAGCGTTCAACGGCTTTTTTAAAACAGCACTGATTGCTTGTGCCAGTCCTAACTTAGCCGCAACTTTCCCTGTTTCGATACGTTGAATCTGTTGCTGGCTGGTACCAACCATATCGGCCAATTCACGCTGAGTGATTGACAGTTGGGTACGAAGTTCTTTGATTTTGTTTTGCAAGATGGCATACCTCCGACATAAATGTGATGAATGCCGTTAAAACACAATATTGAGTAAAAAACACAAAAATGAGTTTAATGGTGATAAGCAACACTCATTAATGTAAAAAGTACTCCCTCAACATTCTCCTTTTTATGCCGGAGACGTACGGTGTAGATAGCCCTATCAGGGAGCCCGTAGTCTTTGAATCATATTTTTTGACCTTCCCCCCTGCTTATAAAAACATCACACTTCATCTTGCTGGCAAAGCCTTCGGATAGTGCTTTGCCACGATATCATTCATCTTTTCGATCAGATCCAAACGCTTAAACTTGATATGCCCACTCCCTTTCTGGAAATAGCGAATAATAAAGAGGTCGTCCTCAAATATCTGCGCACGAGGATTATCGCGGATAAAATCCATAAACCTGATGGATACATCATGTCGGCTATCTGGAATGCTTTGACCATCCAGTAGGCGGAGCATCCTTTCCAGATCGGCAAGCTGGTCGCGTCGCCAGCCCCAGTTCAGGCTATAGCCCCATCTGTCATGCTTCACCAGATTGTTGACGATAATCTTCTTACCGAAATAACAGGGATTATTGGTTTTGTAGTCCCAGCTTAACCCTTTAAATACATTGATAATCCCACGTTCGAAAACGTCTTGCTTATTGTGGTGGAGTTGTTCAAAGGTATTCAGGATGTTGGCTTCGCTAATAGCCGGGAGATCGCCCTCCTCTAGATTCTTCGCCCACTGACTGCGGGCTTCGGCATCCATCAAGGCCAACATCCCGGATTTCAGCATCAGGTCACGCCAGATGCTACGGTCGATATTCCGGGTGATGGCTGGCATCGCTTTGCCCACTGGTTGCATCAACCAGCAGTCAAAGGAGCCACCCTGTCTCATCGCCCAGTGATCCGCAGTATTGCCACCAATCATGGAAGTCAGCCGGGAGATTTCTTCAAGTTGAAGAATCAGAGATTCAATTTCCTTAAGCGCGGTATCACGACCAGTAACAATACGTTCAATACTGGTCGAGCAAATTAGCTCGCTATGATTGGTTAATACTTCAGCTTCAGTTTGCATGACATTTTGTCCGTAAAAAGCAAACGCACCCGCCGGGTAATGGCAGGCGCATTATGCAATATGTAAACAAGGGATGAAGATCAGAAATGTAAATCGGGAAGGTTGTACGCAATATTTACCGTACTGCGTTGTTACGGCTTTGTCGCAACAGGCCAGTTGCCTGTCTTGCCCGCAGAATATCTACAGCCCGAAGATAAGGGGATTGTTCCTGCCAGCTAAATCCCTTCCTGTCGATACGCACTAGTTCGTATTTCTCCACCAGAAAATTCACAGCATCGGCCAGAGTGATCCCGGCATTAATGTGTTCCTGAATCACAGTTTCATCACTGAACGGGGTGTCGTTTAGCGTCAGGCCAAAGTGCTTTTCGAGCAGTCGGGTCAGCAGCATTTGCCAGACTGCCACGGGCGACAGGCAAGGCTTCGCCGCCCGCGAAGTTGTTGCAGATTGAGGTTTCATGTTTGCTCTCGTGAAAGTAATTAGCGCTGAGTGGGGTAAATGGCGATGTATACGTAGCCGCAATTGCCAAGGGTGTCGGCTTCGCAGGTAAAACCGCTGTGGCACAGGGTGACGCAGTGGGCGTATTGCGGATTCAGTTCACCGGTGGTCAGCATCGATTCCATCTGGCTGATAAAGTGCGGGAATGTTTCATCCAGCTTCCGGCATTCGGAGTCACTGAACTTGCCGGTGATACTGGCCCGGTCAGCCAGATAGTGCAGCCGGTTGCCCTCCTGCACCAGACGTGCTCCCAGGCGCGGCGTGATATCCCGCTGCAGGCCCCATGTAGTGTTGCTCATTTATAACCTCTTTATTGTCAGTTCAGGGTGATACTCATCAGACTGGTATAAGGTCCGTTGCGGTCCTGGCGGCGTTCGGCGTATACCGCCAGGACACCTGAAATATCCGGAACATCCCTGCCGGTGTAATGACAGACGCTGCCCTGCCACAGGTATTTGCCGGTGCTGTAGCGAAAGATTCGGGACTCAGGATGTTGGCGGTATATCTTCATTGCCCGGCGCTTACTAATAATTTTCATGTAATACCTCACAACAGACCGTGTTCTGCGAACGAATAGATTTGCCTGCCACCGACAATCAGATGGTCAGGGACGCGGATATCAACGAGCTGAAGAGCCTGCACCAAACGCTGCGTGATGGTCTTATCTGCCTGGCTGGGTGTGATGTCACCGGAGGGATGGTTGTGCGCAAATAACACTGCTGCCGCATTGAAGTACAGGGCGCGTTTGACCACCTCGCGGGGATGTACCTCGGTACTGCTAATAGAACCGGCAAACAGGGTTTCGTGGGCAATCAACTGGTTCTGCTGGTTCAGATACAGCACCATAAACTCTTCGCGCTCCAGTCCCGCCATTTTCAGTTTCAGCCAGTCACGGGCAGCCTGAGTAGAGGTGAATGCCACGCCTGTTTCGCGCAGGTGTCGATCAAGCAGTGATAAGGCGCGTTTTATCGTGCGTTGTGCGGTTAGTGGAAGTATCGGATTTAGTGGGCTAAGTGACTGTTCCATCATGGTTATCCTTAATCAATAATGCGCAAAATGGCGCTGGATTCAGGGTGCTGCAGGGCGTAATCCCGCAGGCGGTAATAGTGCTCAGTCATGGCATCACATTCGGTGCGACAGGCGTGATGGCTGTATTCAATCAGACAGACAGCGATACCTGCGGCTTCCGCGCTCATTTGCGCACCATTGCCGTTCATGCCGTTGAACAGATGCCATTTATCGTCAACGTCAGCATCAGGGGCCATAAACGCGCCGCCATTGCTGAGCGTGTAAAAGGACCAGATACCACTGTTGTACTCGTCACAGAAGCGGTCCATCCAGGCGAAAATGCGGGGTCCCAGCGTTATCCATTGTGGGATAGAGCCAAAGTACTGCGGCCAGAAGCAGATACGCTGTTCGTCGGGTATCTGCGTTACGGTCAGTTCAAATTCGGATTCGTTAGCAGCAGATGCGAGGTTGTTTTTTATCGCTGTTGTCATGGGTATGTCTCCGTCAATAAAAAAACGCCAGCGGCGATGGCTGGCGTATGCGGTAATAATGAGTGTTCGGGAAGATTAAATGTTGTTGGTAAATCATGCGGAGCCAGCAGATGGATACGTCCGTACAGATGCCTGGCTTGCGGGTATAGCGGTTAAGACCTTCACCGGCATCCGGTTCAAAGTTCCATGCCTGCCCTAGCCGTCTTCAATGTTAAAGCCGGTGATACTGGCAGGAACCAATGGCCCTGCTGCGCAATCAGCCGATACCCACTACGGTAGGTCATAAAGCGATTAGTGAAACGACTTCAAACCTTCAGAATTATTCATTACTACCCCCCTGAAAAATAATAAAAAAGCGGCAGAATCGTGAGATTCTGCCGTTAGTTGTGTATGTTCAGAGGAATGATATATATCTGAATATTTTTATAATGCTGATAGGCCGTTTTGTGCCAATAGCGGACGTTGGAAACAAAAAAAACTATCCGACTGGGTAACATGAAACAGTGACAAGCGATGACGATTAACTAAACTGCTGCCGCCACTGCCTGACATGGTCGATCAGGGCGCGGAGTTTTGGCGCAATATTGTGACGTTGAGGGAAGTACAGATAGAAGCCTGGAAATTGTGGAAGAAAATCATCAAGCACTGATATAAGTTGACCTGTTTCAATATATGGCCTGAATGTCTCCTGCGTGGCAATTGTTATCCCCCCACCGGCAAGAGCCAGCCTCAACATCAGACGCAGATCATTAGTAGTAATCTGCGGTTCAATCGCCAGGTCGAAAGCTCTCCCGTTCTCCTTAAATGGCCAGCGATAAGGCGCAACATCCGGGGATGAACGCCAGCCGATACACTGATGATGTACAAGATCAAGCGGATGAACCGGTGCGCTATTGGCTGCGAGATAGGATGGGGATGCAACCACCATTTCACGTTGACGGCCGGTCAGGGGAACGGCAATCATGTCTTTTTCGATTACTTCCCCAAGTCTTACTCCGGCGTCATAACCTGCGGCCACAATATCAAATTCCTCGTCTGTCACAACAATATCAATCATCACGGCTGGATTGGCTGCAGCAAACGAAGCAATTAGCGGACCGGAAAGAAATTCTTCTGCTATGGAGGTTACTGCGATCCTGAGTAGTCCACGTGGCATGTTGTCAGAAGCAATATCTTCGAACGCAGCTTCAATACTGGATAAAGGTGGTGACAGTGATTGACGCAGTCGTTCCCCCGCTTCCGTCAAATTCACTGAGCGCGTCGTCCGCATCACAAGCATTGTGCCGAAAAAATCCTCTAGCCGCCTTATTCCCTGACTGACTGCCGAGCGGGTAACTCCCAGCCGGGCTGCGGCTGTGGTGAAATTTCTCTCTTCAGCGACGGCGATAAAAACAGGTAAAAGGTTGAGATCAATTTTCATTGTTTAATTCTGCTAACTACTGAGTCCAGTAGAAGCAGGATACTGGAACCAAACCTAAAGTTCTATCATCTGTGTGAACTCAACTGAAGGAGCACATCATGGATAAAGTTATATTAATTACTGGCGCATCAAGCGGTATCGGAGAAGGTATTGCCAGAGAGCTTGGAAATGCAGGCGCGAAGGTGTTATTGGGTGCTCGCAGACTGGAGCGTATCGAAGCCATTGCAGCAGAAATCAGCAACCACGGCGGTATCGCTGAGGCGCGGGAACTGGATGTCACAAACCGAGTTTCCATGGCTGAGTTCGTACAAACTGCGCTCGATTACTGGGGCCGTGTTGACGTTCTGATTAACAATGCGGGCATCATGCCACTTTCACCGCTTGCAGCTGGCAAGCAGGATGAATGGGAACGTACAATTGACGTTAATATCAAGGGCGTGCTGTGGGGAATTGGCGCTGTACTTCCGGTGATGGAAGCTCAGGGTTGCGGTCAGATAATCAATCTTGGTTCTATCGGTGCCCTTTCTGTTGTGCCAACAGCCGCCGTCTATTGTGCCTCCAAGTTCGCAGTAAGGGCTATTTCCGACGGGTTACGGCAGGAAAGTTCGAAAATCCGCGTGACCTGCGTAAACCCCGGCGTTGTGGAAAGTGAGCTTGCCTCAACCATTACACATGCGGAAACCATGGCGGTGATGGATGCCTACCGATCTGTTGCACTGAAACCCGCTGATATTGCCCGGGCCGTACGGCATGTAATTGAGGCTGCTGAAAGTGTTGACACAACTGAAATAACCATCAGGCCGACAGCCTCAGCAAATTGAAGCGTATGACAACAGAATAAAGTAAATATATGCAATTATTATTTATTCAATGCCTCTTGAAGGACGCCTGCTGAATGAAATGATCATTTTCAAGAAATAGTGAATTCATTACATTATTCTCAAGCAACAGTTATATTGCATTAATCACAGAAATCAGAATGGCGCAGGGAGCAAATGAAAACTTACATTACTCCCTTTTTGAAATAATGCCTCAACTTTTATCAACAGGTAAACCATCATGAATAAAATCCATTATTTAACTGCGGCAACAACTTTATCTTTATTATCTTTCAGCACTATGGCCCAAACCGTCACTGCAGTCGATTCAACCATCGAGGGCGCTGAGGAAAAAATTTCCACACTGGCAACAAAAGAAGGAAAATCATATGAAATCCTTGGGGCTTCTTTTAAAAACAGAGTTTATATGACAGCAGAGTTAACTCCTGTTAATAAAAAATAGAGCTTACACATACGCTGGAATCTTTCCGTGACTGGCATTGTTCAAAAGGCGTCGCAAATCCACGCCAATATAATCATTTATCTCTAAAACGCATACACAAAACAGGTAAAGCATGACAGAAAAGCATATTTATACAGGCCTCTGGATAACTGAAGATGGATTCATTCGCCATGAACTTTTACCTGAGGGACGTTATGATGAAGCCCGGGGCAATCAATCCAGTGCTTATCAGGGCGACTACGACATTCGCGAAAACAGGATCTATTATCAGGACGATACTGGTTTTACAGCTGATGGGATTTTTGTCAGTACTGACGAACTTCATCATGCTGGAATGGTGCTTTTCCGTCAGAAATAAATTTATGCCTTCAAGACAACCATAGAAATAGCTCACAACATAGCATTTGGATGCATGCCTACTTATGCTATGGGCCATTATGGCAATGGACTGCCGATTAATAGCGATTGTATATACGGCATGCAATAATAATAGACCTGCATAACAATATTATCTTTCTTATGTTTATGCCAATAAACCACATCTTCCCCCAAAAATTATGTAACATCCACAAACCATTTAAATAATTAATTTGATGTTCCGGTCAGATTCGGAGAGAGGTTATTGTTCGGATTAACGCAGGTGGCGTTGTATCTAATCATCAGATATCATTCGCATCTCGCTTATATCCGGCCTTCCATGCGATGAAGATGTCCATCCGGGACCAATAACAGACGTTACTGACATCATTTTTTTATCGCAACGCACGTTATCTAAAATTACTTTGCGGGCTATTCTGCTTTTGATGAGGTAAATCCGGTAAAGACTGCAACCCGTTGTCAGCGCGAATGATATTGATAAGCTCTCGCAGAGCGGGATGGACGTATCGACGAGAGCTGTAATACATGTGGAAAGGATCGCCATAAGCAGAATGCATGGGCATGACATTGATAAGAGTTCCCTCTGTAAGCTCTGTCTGAACACGAGATTCCAGCACATAAGCCAGACCAATCCCGGCTTTGGCCGCTGCAATTGTTGTCGCCGTGTCTTTCAGAGTGATAGAACCCGGTACACGCATAGTGAAATTTCCTTCAGGCGCATCAAACTCCCAGCGAAAACTGGCATTATTCCCAAGTAACAGCTGTAAGCAGTTATGCGCGGATAATTCAGTTGGCCTGTTCGGAGTTCCATAACGATTTACATAATCAGGTGAGCCTACCACTATCCAGCGCTGAGAGCCGGTCAGAGCCACGGCGACCATGTCTTCGGGTACCAGATGCCCATACCGCATACCTGCATCAAATCCTTCGGCGGTGATATCGACAGGCCGGTCTTCTACGACAACAGTCAGCCGGACATCAGGCCACCTTGTCGCAAACTCTTTCAGGGAAGGCGAAATCAATTGCGCAGCAGCGTCGGCAAAGACGTTAATACGCAATACACCAAAGCGTCCACGGCCAGGCGCGTTGACAGTATCCAGCGCAGAAGAAATCGTATCAAACCCGCTCGAAAGCTTTTCGGCTATCTCCTGGCCCAGCGCCGTTGCCGATACCGAACGGCTGGTTCTGTTTAGCAGTCTGGCTCCCAGCCGGGTTTCAAGTCGCCTGATAGCATGGCTTACTGCTGAAGATGACAGGCCCAGCTCGATGGCCGCAAGTTTAAAACTTCGGCAGCGTAAAACGGTAACGAACGCCTGAAGATCGGCGAAATCAATACGTTCCATTTATAAGATGAACCTCATTAATCGCTTCAATGAATCTGGCACATCTTTTAGCATAAGAATTCAGCCCTGGTAAACGCTAAGCTCTGTTATCACAGTCGTAAACGCAGGTGGTTAAAGCCGACGCGTTCATTGCAGTTCAGCCAGTAAGGGATAACGTATGAAGAACAGAATTCTTGGTAAAACCGGTAAAAGCGTATCTGAAATTGGCTTCGGAGCCTGGGCTATCGGTGGAACGTGGGGGGAAGTCAGCCTGGAGGATGCGAAAGGCGCTTTGCACGCGGCACTGGACGCGGGTATGACCTTTATTGATACCGCTGACGTTTATGGTGACGGACGTTCTGAAAAAATCATTGCCGAGGTATTAAAAGATCGGGGCGGCGAACGTCCTTTTGTTGCGACTAAAATCGGCCGCCGTCTTTCCCCCCATGTAGCCTCGGGTTACACAGAAAAAAATCTCAACGAGTTTGTCGATCGCTCCCGCGATAATTTGCAAACAGAAACGCTGGATCTGGTTCAGCTGCACTGTCCGCCAACCGAAACTTATTACACGCCTGAAGTTTTCGCCGTTATGGATGAAATGATGAAGACAGGAAAAATTCGCAGCTATGGGGTTTCTGTTGAAAAAGTGGAAGAAGGGCTTAAGGCACTTGAGTACCCGAACGTTTCATCCATTCAGCTGATTTACAATATTTTCAGGCAGCGTCCTGCTGAATTGCTGCTGCGTGAGGCCAGGCGTCGGGAGGTAGGAATCATTGCTCGCGTCCCGCTGGCTTCAGGCCTGCTGACCGGCAAAATGAAAACGGACACGGTATTCTCAGCCGATGACCATCGATCTTTTAATCGTAATGGAGAGCAGTTTGATAAGGGGGAAACCTTTGCTGGTGTGCCTTTCGACGTTGCGCTCGATGCCGTGGAGGAAATACGACGCCTTTTACCTGGTGATATCACAATGGCCGCATTCGCCCTGCGCTGGATTCTCATGAATGAGAATGTTTCTGTCGTGATCCCTGGTGCCAAAAACAAGGCTCAGTCAGAGGCTAATGCGCAGGCAGGTAATATCAATGCTCTTTCAGATGAAGTGATGACCGCCCTGCAGAAGATTTACCAGCAAAAAATATCCCCATGGGTTCATCAGCGCTGGTAGATACCGTTTTCAAATTTACACCGAAAACAGAAAGTTCAGCTGAGTGGTATCTGCGGATGCAATACGTCACGGCCTGTTTCACGCTGAGCAAAAAATTGATCTGTCCCGGCTGAAACCTCTGTAGATACAGGTCGCCACCGGACTTTGTGATAAATTCAGCCCACAGGGCGGGATGCGATAGCCTGTCGGCTCTTTTGACAGGTATTTATGAATAAGAAAAAGGTAACGGACCGGCGTGAACTCATGAAGGACAGGGTGGTGCTCCGGGAAATGTCATAGCCATAAGGGCGACGATGAAACCCGGCAGTTCGCTGTCTGCAAAGGCGATGATCGACGTGCTGACTTACCCTTTTCTTTTTCTGCGGTTGCGCTAACCTGTCCGGCTTGTTTTTATATGGATGCTGTCACGCACGATGCAAAAATTCACACTTCTTTTACTTAGCCTGGTGCTTCTGAGCCCGCTGGGCATTGACCTCTACCTGCCTACCCTGCCAGATATTGCGGTGGGACTAAACACGCCCGTGACCACGATCCAGACAACCATTCCCCTGTTTTTGCTGGTAATGGGTTTAGGTCAGATTGTTGCTGGGCCATTGGTTGATAATTTTGGCCGTAAACCTGTAGCCATAGCCGGGATCCTGCTATATCTGGTGGGTAGTATTCTTGCTGCCACTGCAACCGGCTGGCCGCAGTTCCTTACCGCGCGTATTGTTCAGGGTTGCGCGGTTTGCTGTACCTCCGTGGTGGCGTTCAGCGGAGTCAGGGATCGTCTTGAGGGCGAGGAAGCGGCACGAGCCTACGGTTTCCTTAACGGTGCCCTGAATATTGTTCCGGCACTAGCACCGATGCTGGGTGGTTTCCTGGCCGGTGCGTTTGGCTGGCGTGCCCCCTTCTGGTTTCTTGCCAGTTATGTGCTGGTCATTGGCCTGATGATCCTGCGTTTCCTGCCTGAAACACGCCCAGCCGGAACGCTGGCAGTCAAAGGTCTTCCGCTTGTCCAGTACGCCCGAATCCTGCGTGAACCCCGATTCCTTGCTTTTACGTTTGCTAATGCGGGTGCAATGGGCATGGTGCTGACCTACGTATCACTGGCTCCGCAGGTGCTGATGACCGAAGGCAAACTCTCTGCCCTGCAGTTTTCCATGGCCTTTGGCGCTAATGGTTTCTGGATCATGCTTGCCAGCATGCTGGTAAATAAAATAATCCGCAAGCTGGGCCGGTCCATCTGTCTGGCTTTTGGCAGTCTGGCAATGGCCTGTGGTGCTTTGACGATGCTGGCAGGCATGGCCATCTTCCCGGCAGAGATGCAAACCAATTGGGCGTTGTATATGTTCCCGGTGGCTATATCGGTTGCCGGTCTGGCATTTACGGTCGGTCCGGCAACCAGCTATGCCCTGGAACCTTATAAACAGCAGGCTGGCGTGGCTTCGGCCCAGGCGGGATTTATTCAGATGGCGGGCGGCTCCTCTGCCGGTTTACTGGCGATGGCTCTGCCGGTAAACGAGAAGCTTGCGCTGAGTGCGATGATGATTATTGGTGCCGTACTCGCAGCGCTTGCGTGGAAATGCAGCAGGAATGTGCACGGTACGCTTACCGCGCTGAAAACCAAATAAACCCGACCGGTACCCGCGGAGCAAGCGCACACGTCAGCTCATTACCAACGGTACCGGCAGCGTACGCATCCTCATTAATCAGGACCTTTTTACCCCACAACTCCACCTTGTTGCCGATACCTGCCTGCTGGTAAGGGATCAAATCCACAGTAATCATATCCACTGAAACTGCCCCAGCCACTTGCGTTCTGACCCCATCAGTCCAGACCGGAGGGACGTGTGGGCGCGTAGCGGGTATTCCTGCCAGGACAACCGATTCTCCACCTTTTCTTCAACGCGGGCATAATCCTCAAGGCAGGCCCGCTTTATGCCAGAAACAAACTGAGAAAAACTCAGGTAAGTCCTGAACATCTAACCGCACAACATCGCTATTCAAAGGGGGCCAGGATCTGCTTTAATATATACAGTTAAACTGTATATGTGAGGGTTTTCATGTCTGAGCAAAATAAAATTGTCGTGCAACGCTTCAATCAGTACGTTATTGCCGAAGGCAGCCGTGAGGCATTTGACGCATTAGTGGCTGACCGTTTTATCAATCGATCCGCCCCGGAAGGCACTGCCGGCGATCGTGAAAGTCTGTGGCGTACCTTTGACCAAATCCTTCGCCCCGCGCTTACAGATTTACAGGTCAATATAGAAGATCAGATTGCCGAACGAGACTGGGTCACCACGCGTAAAACGATAACGGGCAGGCATACAGGTGAACTGATGGGGGTCGCTCCAACCGGTAAAGCTGTCATCATTTCAGTGATAGATATGGTCCGGATTGCTGAAGGAAAATACGTAGAGCACTGGGGACTAAATACACTGGCACAGGTGTTGAGTCAGCTAAAGCAGAACTAAAGGAGTTTGTGCAGTGCAGCCAGACCTTTCTGCAGATCCCCGCGTTCGGCTTCACTGAGCCGGGCATCTAACCGTGCTGCAATCCACTCAACTCGCTTTGCACGTGCGTCGGCCAGCAGGGCACGTGCATTTTCACTTAGTACAATCAGTTGTGCCCGCGCATCCTGCGGATTTTTTTGCCGCTGCACCAGACCCTGAAGCTCAAGTTCATTGATTACCAGACGCATGCTTTGATGTTTTACACCCCGCAGGCTGGCAAGTTCAGCGATAGACAGCGCATGGTGCGTATCGAGCAGATCCAGGGTTTCATACTGGGATGTGCGAATTGTGCCGGTTGATATGCGTACATTTCGAATAAACGCGCTCACTATCTCGCGCAGTTCTTCGGCCAGTACTTCCGATTCACTTGTCACAGGAGGTTTTTCGTTCATTACGGGAGGTTAACCTACATTTAATTGGCATACAGGGGCATCTTAAAAAGGTGTGAAAGTTGGTTTAACGGACAGGCGGGGCTGTCATTCTGTGCCAGCAACGTGCATGTATTATCGTTATGCCAGGCTCCGGTACCAGCCGATAATTCAGCCCTGGTTAGCCTGGCGCGACCTTCATTTTCTACCGTGGGCAGGAAGTCAAAACTTCAGTTGAAGCGTATCGGCAAACTGGCGGTAATACAGCTCGATGAGTTTCTGTCCATTGTCCGGGGAGAACAGGTACAGGCGCATGAGGCCCTCAAAAACAAGGGACAGGCGCTCTGTCACGGCATGCGGATCGAGTCCAGCAGATATCTGGCCGCTGCTCTGGGCCGCGCGTATCCTGCTGTGGACGCTGTCAATCAGGCCAGCTTCTGAATCACGAAGGAGTTCGGCAACATGCGTGTTACGCGCACCTTCACTGGCGATTTCAGCACGTAAAACTGCCACCGCGTGTCCCTCGGGTGTGAGGAAAATCTCTGCCAGCAGCTCTTCAATCGCCTTGCGACTGAAATCAGTACTCCAGAAACGGCTTATCAGATTGTGATGCCGCTGCAGGTCGAGTTCGATAAGCGCCGTGATGAGGACGTCCTTGCTCGGAAAGTACTGGTAAATGTTCGCAACGCTGACCCCTGCAGCCGCACCAATCTCGGAAATGGATGAGGCGTGAAACCCGCGTTGTATAAAGCAGGTTCGGGCCCCGTTGAGGATCTGGGTCATGCGTTCTTCACGCGCATGCTCATTCACGGGACGCCCGCGCAGGGGCTTGTCTGCATCAGTTTTCATTTTCACATTTTATTCCATTCAGGTAACACAAGGACGACACCGGAGTGGTGTCGTCCTCAGTTTGCAGGTCAGGTCAGCCACGCAGTGGACGAACTGGCGATACGAGGCGATAAACGTCAGAGTGACGCCGGCGTAGCCTCAACGCTCGCATAGACCTTGATTTCCTGAAACTGCTCAATCGCACGTGGCCCGCAGAGGACGCCGATACCACTTTGCTTGAAGCCGCTCTGTTCGAAGTGCTCGGACATAACGCCCCAGCAGTTTAGCCAGATATGACCGGCTTGAACAGACTTGCCAACTCTCCGGCCACGCGCCGTGTCGTCTGAGAACACCGACGCGGCGAGACCGAATTCGGTAGCGTTTGCACGCATGATTGCATCAGCTTCGTCATCAAAAATCTCGAAAGTCTGGACCGGCCCGAAGACTTCAGACTGGATGACATCAGTGCTCAGGTCCTGTACTTCGATCAGGGTGGGGCGGTAGAACGCGCCTGAGGCCAGAGGGCCTTCATTCACGGGGCCGCCGCGCACCAGAATGTTTGCATACGATCCTGCTGCCGCGACCACGGCATCAACGCGCTGAACACTGGCCTTGTCGATCAGCGGGCCAAGCTGCGCCTGCGGGTCTTCGCTTTCGCCGAGCCGGACATTCTGATAAGCCTCGATCAGTGCAGCGCGCAACCGGTCGGCGATGCCACGCTGGGCCAGTACCCGTGAACCGGTACAGCAGAACTGGCCATTCATCGCGACCAGTGCCATGACGATCTGCGGTACCACCACATCCAGATTTGCATCATCAAATACGATCAGCGGCGCTTTGCCGCCCAGTTCCAGATTCAGACGTTTGAGCGTTCTGGCACCGTTGGCGGCAATGAGGCGGCCTACCTTAGTGCTGCCGGTATAGCTGATCATGTTCACCAGAGGGGAGTCGACCAGCATGGAAGCGCCTGTACTCCCGGTTTCGGTGATCACATTCAGTACACCCGGTGGCAGCGATTTGACTGCAGCGATTGCCCGGGAAAACAGGGCATTGGTAAGCGCGGTCTGGTGCGGCAGTTTCAGCACCACAGTACATCCGGCAGCCAAGGCGGGAGCGACAGCGCGCACTGACAGTATGATTGGTGAGTTCCATGGCGAAATAACTCCCACAACGCCAAGAGGTTCGGGATCGGAATGGAAATGCATTTCCGGAGCGGCTTCAAGGGCGCGCCCGCCGGTTTGCAGCAGTGCCGTGGCGGCGCCATAACGCAGCCACTCCACCGTTAATGCCAGCTCCCACTGAGTCTGCGCCAGTAGCTTGCCCCCTTCGCGTGCCAGCTGGATTGCTATCTCGTCTACCCGTTTTGCGACCTCGTCGGCCAGTTCAAACAGGGCACGTGAGCGCAGGGAGCGTTCTCTGGACCAGCTTGTCGTGTCAAAGGCAGTACGGGCGGCTTCGATCGCCTGACGTGCTTCGTCAGTGCCGATGTCAAGGTAGTTTCCCAGTGGCTGGCCTGTTGAAGGGCTTATCGCCTGTCTTATCGTGCCTCCGTTGTTCCAGTTACCGTTGATCCAGTTTCCTGCAGCTTCAGTCATATTCGGGTGTTCCATGATATTTCCTTTCCGGGTATCCCGCGGATTGAACGATGCAGACACGGTGCGGGTAATCCTTTGTCTGCCTGGTTGACGCCGAAGCTAAAAGCTGCCCGTTTGCGTCGCGACAAATATAAAAGTAAGTGATCATTTATATAAATGCAACGTTATTTTACAGCGCTCAGATATTATGGGATTAACACTGCAGGCGTGGACGGGACTCGTCCTGCCGAGGATAGATGGTCATGGAACGAATACGCATCGCCCTGGGGCGGCAGCGCAAATCTTTTGCCGCCCGGTACAGATGGGTTGTAACTGCCCCAAATGTGAATCTTTAAGTAAGCGAAATTTTTACTAGGTTCAAACGAGGAGATTATGCTCAAAAAGAGCATGCATTCTGCGCGTAACGGGCTTAAATCCGGCCGGGGATCCCGGATTTCCGTCCCATTCATGACGGGGAGTCAGGATGCATCCTTCATCCCGCCGCTCATAACATTTTTGACACTGCTCCGGCCATCGCTTTTGCTCTGCGTCAGAGCAATTTCCTCTGGGAAAAATGGACGGCTGCCGCAATCTTCTGGTGTACCGCTGAATTGCCGGACTGTGCTTCCTGTTCATGCCACACCGGCACTAAGCCTTACAAGTCTTTAAGCAGACTAGCCGACAGTTGCCGAAGCAGATTTAACTCCTCATCATTCATCTGCATGGTACATCTCATCTTACCAGGCAGATCCAGCAGAGCCTCTTTCATCTCATTCGCCTTTTCAGTAAGAACGACATTTTTCATCCTTTCATCTCCGGCAACAGCCATCCTTTTCAGAAACCCCTTCGCCTCAAGTTTTTGTACAAGCGGCGTCAGCGTTCCCGAGTCAAATAATGTCTTCTGGCCAAGCGCCCGTAACGGGATATTGTCCTGCTCGTAAAGGGCCATAAGCACGACAAACTGTGGGTAGGTCAGGTCAAACGCTTTCAGCAAGGGCCGATAATGGCGGATTAGCGCGTTTGTTACCGAATACAAAGAAAAGCAGAGCTTTTCCTCTAAGATGCTGTTTTTTCGCATTTAATTTTCTCCATGCAAACACACCAGAATTGTTTAAATAATATTTTCTATAAAGAATATTGCATGCAAGTTAAATTCGCAAAAGTTAAATGACGGTAACAAGGCGATGCGCATAATTTTACTAAGGCCCGGTCATAAAAGCCGGGTCAGGTGTCCTGAATTTTGCCTTATTTGCATTCCCCCTGAGGCATTTTCCGGGCAACCGGTTTGTTTTCTGTTCAGCAGCGAGGGCAGGGCATGTCTTTGAATACCGTGATTATCTCATGCTTACTGACCTCTTCTCATGAACGCCAGCGGCGTCATTCACATAACTCCTGAAAAAAGCACATAAAAAATCATTATATTTATATAAGTGATCATTTACTTTTGTATTCAACGTAAACGAGAGACCACTCGCTCAGACGTCAGCCAGGCAGACAAGGGATTACCTGCCCCGGGTCTGTGTCGGTTAATACGTCACATGTCTTGAGGAGAGATAGCAAGGAACGTCCGGATTTCAACGAAACTGCGCAGAACCGTATTGACTGAGTCAGCCCTAAGACCGGCCAGCCGCAGGGCAGTTAGCAGAACATTGGCTGTGAAGAGAGGTAGCTGGCGGCAGAGCGGATCAGCAGGTAAATCAGGATAACAAAATGCAGTATCTTCTAATTGACTGTTTTTAAACACTTAATTAACTGAAGACCAGGATGTTCAGAAAAAGTTATTTAAATAAGGTTTGACCGAAAGAATATTGCGTGCAAGTATTACTCACACAAGGCAAGTGCCAGCAACAACCGGCACTCAACCGAATCATACAATCAACACATATCTAACGAGGCTTAATCATGAAAACCGTATCAGCTGTCCTGACTTCTGCTCTTTTCGCATCCGCCACCGCTGTGGCTTCCGAAAAACCAGTTAATCTTCCTGCTCCCACAGCCGGCGTGCAGGCATTTCTCAACGTGCTGAACTCCGGTGATGGCAAGCCTATGGAACAGATGACCCCGCAGGAGGCCCGTCAGGTGCTGATCGGGGCACAGAAGGGCGTTACGCTGCCATCTGCGCAGGTTGCAGAAAAAATCATCACGGTAAACGGGCAATCCATTAAACTGAAAATCGTGAAACCGGACAACGCGACCGGCACCCTTCCTGTATTCATGTTCTTCCATGGTGGCGGCTGGGTGCTGGGAGATTTCCCGACCCATGAACGTTTGATCCGGGACCTGGTTCGTTCATCCGGCGCTGCGGCGGTATATGTTGACTACACGCCGTCACCGGAGGCCCACTTCCCTGTCGCGATTAACCAGGCGTATGAAGCAACCAAATGGGTGGCTGAACACGGTCAGGAAATTGGCGTCGATGGCAGCCGTCTGGGCCTGGTCGGTAACAGCGTCGGGGGGAATATGGTGGCCTCCGTGGCGCTGCAGGCTAAACAGTTTAACGGACCGAAGATTCGTTATAACGTGATGCTGTGGCCGGTAACGGATGCGAATTTTGACAGCACATCCTATAACCAGTATGAAAACGGCTATTTCCTGACGAAAAACATGATGAAATGGTTCTGGGATAACTACACCACTAACGCGTCAGACCGTAATAATATTCTTGCCTCGCCACTGCGGGCCACCACGGAACAGCTGAAAGGTTTCCCGCAAACCTTAATCCAGACAGCGGAACTGGATGTTCTGCGTGACGAAGGTGAAGCGTTCGGTCGCAAGCTCGATGCCGCCGGCGTGCCTGTGACCGTGACACGCTACAACGGCATGATCCATGACTACGGGCTGCTGAACCCGTTAAGTCAGGAGCCCACCGTCAGAACCGCGCTGGAGCAGGCGGGCGCAGCGCTGCAGAACCACCTGAAATAATATCCGCATAAGGTATAAACAGCGCGGCCAGAGGCCGTGCTGTTTTGTATGAACCTGGCGCCTGTCTTCGCTAATTCCGGCAGAAAAACCGCTACCGGGCAAACCCGGTTACGCAGCCATGTTATCTTTGCTGTAAGTCCCCGCATCCATCTTGATGTCTGAATTCTGCTTTTCGCTCATAGGCGACCTGTAACACCGTGAATATGTCCGCCTGGTGCCAGAAGCGGACGTTGTTATAAATGGCAGAGAATTCAACGCCAGAACCTTTATCTTACAGCACCTCAACCACTTCAAATTCCTCTGCGATAAGCTCCATATCTTCAGAAAAATGCCCTTCGCGGGTGAAAAACCGCTGGTGCTCTTTCCGCCAGTATTCAAGACTTAAATCGCCTTCACCTTCTTTGCGGGCAAACGCCTCAGTTACATCACAGAAACGCACCAGTCGCATTGAAACCAGCCTGGTCACGCAGACAGGGACGTTCTGACCATCAAGGATAATGTTATAGCTCCCAATCTTTGGGGCAGACTCTTCCTGCTGGTAAGAGGTAAGCGATCCGCAGGAGGCCGTTTTGATCCCCTTTTTAATCAGGTCCGCAAGCTCGCTGGCCAGTTCCGGACTGTCACCTATTTTCCAGGCATCCGCCCCTGGATACTTCACTTTTAATTCCTCAACCGCAGCCATTAACAGCCTTCCTTAATCATTGATGATAAATGTCATACGGGTTTTAGCATGAACTGTCCGAACACTACCAGTGATGCTTTTCCTCTGATTTAATGGTCCGCTTTTCGCTCACAGCGGACCTTCAGCTCAGTTGCCTGGTCCGCTTCGTGCCAGAAGCGGACGCTTTCTCCCAGCCTGGATCAGATCAAATGCCAGACATTATGTTGTGTGCGCTGCAAACCGGCTTTCAGGTAACCCGGCAAAAAAGGGTGAGCGGATACTGAAAAGTGCACCGTCATAATTGGTAGGTTCAGCGAGACCAACGCGTGCACTGGTACAAAAAAGCGTGTTCAGTGACGAACCGCCGAGTACCGGACAGGTCGTCTGAATGGCAGGAGCAGACAGAACGCTGTCCATTTCTCCTGCAGGGCTGTAACGAACGCCCCGGCTACCGCCCCATTCTGCGTTCCACAGATAGCCCTGCGCATCAATGCAGGATCCATCAGGCGCGCCGCCGCCTTCTACTTCAGTAAAAATTCGCTGATTACTGAGTGAAGGGTAATCACAACAAAAAATGCGTCCTTGCATGGAGTCGCTGTAATACATGGTGCAGCCATCCGGGCTGAAGCAGATGCTGTTAGGTATGGCCACCGCAGGCAGGCTCAGCGTCTCTGTTTCCAGAGTGGCTGCGTTCAGCCTGTGAAATTTGCCAATAGCCTGTAGAGAATTGCCGTCGTGCATCGAGCTGAATACAAAATTTCCTGCGCGATCGCAGCGCCCGTCGTTGATACGTGTACCCTGGGCACCAGGTGAAGCTGCAACCAGGGTAAAAATACCATTCTGCAGATCGTAATAGCCGAGGCGGGATTCAAAACCCATCAGCAATACGTTTTCTTCATCAGTTAGCGCAAATGAGCCCAGTCGTTCCGGTAAGGACCAGCGGCTGATTTCTTCACTGTCTTCCTGCATGGCGAGTAATTCACGGCCCTCAATATCTGTCCAGTACAGGCGGCGCGTTCTTTCGCACCAGAGAGGACATTCTCCCAGTTCATTGCTGACATGAGATGCGATCGTAAGCATTGTGTTACCTCAGTGAGGCAGGGTTCCCTGCCTTAATGGATTAATTCCTGACACCACCGGCGTATGATTTTTCTCTGTCAGTTCACGAAACGGTGTGACAGGCGATCACCAAAGAGCATGATTGCAAGACCGATCAGCATGACCAGCATCCCAGCCAGTTTGAGCAACGAAACAGGTCGCCTTATGGCGCCCAGAAGGCCGAAATGGTCAATCATCTGAGACGAAAGTAGCTGTCCGACAATCGCCAGGCCGAGCAGGGCTGAAAACCCAATTTTGGGCGCGAGCACGACATAGCTGAAAAGAGCGCAGGCCCCAATCAGGCCTCCCGCCAGACTCCACAGCGGTTGAGAATGAATGGCCACAAGCGAGGTGAACAGTCCCCCACGCAACAATGCGTAAACGCCAAGGCTGAATGCGCCGGCCGTAAACGAAAATAACGCAGCGGTAACCGGGTCACCTCCCAGCCCCCGGGCCAGCTGGCTGTTCAGGGTCGTCTGCAGGGTGATACCAAGGCCTGCGGCAAAAGCGATGACGTAATAAATCATGCTCATACGTTTCATACCTGTCAGTGTGTCTGCGCCGGCGGCAGGAAGGTCTCAGCAAAAATGTCAGGCTCATACCCGGCGGCGGCAAACAGATGCGCCCGGGATTCATCAATCGCTTCGTGAAGACGCGCGCTGTCCACGCCCACGACTTTGCCATGCTGCTTAACGATTCGTCCGCCGATCATGACGGTATCGATGTTGCTTCGCTCCGTTGCATGTACCACGGTGCCAAACGCATTACCGTTCGGGTAGAGGTTAATATCGCCGACGTTAATCAGGATAAGGTCTGCCTGTTTGCCTGGCGTCAGGCTGCCAATTTTGTCCTGCAGCCCTGCACAGGCTGCGCCATAGACAGTCGCGGCTTTAAGGAGCTGCGCTGCCGGCAGCGTTTTCAGCGAGTGGGCTGACTCGCAGCAGTGCTGCTGGTGCATGCCCATTACCCTTTGCAGGTAAAAGGCCACACGCATTTCCATAAACATATCGGTACTGTAAGACGTTTCGTTATCAACACTCAGGCCCGGGTTGATACCATGACGCTGCGCGGCTTCAATGGCGAACATCCCGCTTTCAATGCCATAGTGCGAATCGGAACGGGGGCAGACGTTCACCCTTACACCGGCTTTGCGCAGGATGTCCCATCCCTCATCAGGCAACGCCGTGCAGTGATTGAAAATATTGTCCGGCCCCAGCAGCCCCTGCTGATGCAGTGATTCAAGTTCGGAGGCCATCTCAGCACCGAAGAATTCTGTGACGATTGGTAGTCCCAGCCTGCGCGCCTCCGCCCACAGCTCCGGCTCCAGCTGGGCCATGACCCCCAGAGAGACAAGCCCTTCAGGATTGTTTTTGAAATACTTCTCCTGCAGGCGCTGCCAGTTGCCCGGCCAGTGCGCTCTGTCCCATTCGCCTGCAACGGGTGCCCCGGAGGCGTGAATAGCACGAATGCCCGAATCCAGCAGCGCCTCTACGGCGGCGTCAGAGTGTGCAGCGGTGCGGCTGTTGTGCGAATTATCAATGACGGTGGTGATGCCCGCATCAATTGCGCCCAGGGCAGTAAGCAGGTTACCCACATAGATATCGGCAGGGCGATAATATTTGGCGAAAGAGAAATGCGTGGCGTTGCTGTAGTCATCCAGACAGGTTGCATTAGGGTTGATACGGCGCAGCTGGCCTTCCCATGAGTGACGATGTGAATCCACCATTCCCGGCATGGCAATCATGTTCGTGGCATCTATCACGTGGGCATCCTGCGCGTCCAGGTTCTGCCCCACGGCGGTGATGGTTGAACCACGAATAAGGATGTCGCCGTGCTCAATGTTACCCACGCTGTCATCCATGCTGAGGATCGTTGCGCCCCGAATCAATGTTAGCGGTGGGTTTACAGTCTGGTTATTTACAATATTTCTGATGTAATCGATCATCTGAACAGCCTCTTTCTTAGCAATTTGAAAACGATACGTCACCCGCTTAAAACGAAAAAGGTGCTTAAATTGTTTTCATAATTCATAATTCACGAATAATAAAATTCACTGATTATCGGCTGAGAGGAAGAAATGGATCGCATTCAGGCTATGCAGGTATTCTTACGCGTGGCTGAAGCCGGAAGCTTCGTACGGGCAGCAGAAACGCTTTCACTGCCCTCTTCGACGGTTACCAGCACGATTAAAAGTCTTGAAAAGTATCTGCAGGTTCGCCTGCTTAACCGGACAACGAGGCGGGTCAGCCTTACCCCTGAAGGTATGCAGTATCTCGGTGAGTGCAGGGAAATACTTTCCTTAATCGAACATGCAGAATCCGGGCTGAAGGATTCCGGGAGGCGGCCACAGGGACGTTTACGCGTTGATATGCCGGGTGGGATAGCCCATTTCATCGTCATGCCAAACCTGAAAGATTTTTACCGGCTTTATCCGGATATTTACCTGATGATTGGCGTCAGCGATAGACAGGTGAATCTTGTTCAGGAGGGAGTTGACTGTGTGATCAGAACGGGAGAGCTTAATAACTCTACCCTTGTGGCTCGCCCACTTGGCCGGTTTCGGTGGATCACCTGCGCCTCTCCCGAGTATCTCAAGGAATATGGTATTCCTCAAACGCCGGGTGATTTGTCAGAGCATCGGGCCATTCATTATTTTTCCGGCTCGGGCAGGCGCACAGACGAGCTGCATTTCCTGCGTGGCACTGAAAATTTGTACGTGCCTGTAAAGGGAAACGCAGCCGTTAACGAAACGGGGCTCTACATTAAAATGTGTCTTGAAGGTTTTGGGCTGGCACAGCTGGCAGAAAGTATTGTTTCTGAGGACCTTCAGAAAGGCAGGCTTGTTGAAGTTCTGGATGACTGGCAACCGCCATCAGTTCCGGTCACATTGCTTTACCCCCATCAGCGGTTTCTTACACCGGCTGTTCGCGCATTTGCAGACTGGATTGACAGCATTCTGTGAAACATTCGAGCAAATACTAGAACGTCCGCTCTTCGCTCACAGCGGACCTTCAATCCAGTAAGTATGTCCGCTTCGTGCTGTGAGTCCAGCGATTAATGCAAGAATCGAAATACGCTAACCAACTGGGATCGGGGTACGTCGGCAATCGAAGCTGCAGGCAGGTAGCTCCTGCAGCCAGTATTGTTAACATTTCAACAGCAGCACTCTGCTTCTTTTTCACTACATTCTTCACAAATTCTGCAAGAGCAGAAGTCCTCAAGGTTATTGCACTGGCTACATTTTTTGCAGGTACAGTCCGACTCTTTCTCGTCACAGTTCTCACAAGTTCCACAAGTACATGCACTCATCATGTGTGCACACTTATCACAAATTTTATCCATAGTTTCTCTCAACCGCTAAATAAACAATCTCAACATAACACGTGATTATTTTATCATTGCTATATAGTCAACTAAAACTGGCCACTGCGCTCATTATTCGGAAGTGCCTGGACTAATCGGTGGAAATAAAAAATGAAAAAAATAAACCCTGACTGCTCCTGGCAGTCAGGTATGTTGTTATGGATGGAAAGCACAACTGTCACTCGTTAGTGCAGTCTGCTAATGTTGGCAGTGCCTTCGTAGCGTTCGTCAGGTCAACGCTGAAGGTCCCCGCTTTGCGGTCATTGACGTAGACGTCGAACTGCCTGGCCTTACGGATATCCATGATGAAACTAAACCAGGCATTATCCCCGTTACGCCAGCCAAGGGTTGAGGGAATGGCATATTGCTTATGGCCCATCACCACTGTGATGTCGGTACTGTCATCATGCGAGCTGATCGTTTTATCCCCTGCGAGGGTCAGAAAAACCGAGTGCTGGTAAATACCGTTCTGGTCCGGATTTTCCGTGCAGTTGATGGTAAACATCTTTCCGCTGCTATCCGTCACACTGTATTCCGCATTGCCCTGACCGTACCCCTGTTGCCAGAGTCCCGAAACCGCAGAGGCATTGAAGCTGACAAGCAGCACGCCAGCGAGCATGAGCCGACTTAAAGAATTTATTTTCATTTCTGTCTCCTTTGTCTTTGTATTTATTCCCGGTTATCAGGATTTGAGGGTATCAGCAGCCGTCCCATCAGTTTGCCGTCATGGGAATATTCAAGGAAACGCTCCCGGGTGCGCGGGTCCGTTTTCTCGTGGTATTCCAGGCTGATGTTGTCGGCAATACACAGCGCATTCATCAGCGGCTGCACGGTTTTCTCCTCCATATCCACGAGGTAGTAGTAACTGCCACCCTCGCAGCCATCGGGCGACTGACGGGTACGTAAGACCTGCATAGTGGGACCAGAAAGAGCAATCTGCGACCACTCTTCCCTGACATCATCCTGACGGCTCACCACATCGCTGAAGCGCGGAGGCGTGAGGTCCTTAAATTTACTGATAGCTTTCAGGTCATCACTCCTGTCATCGCAGGCGCTCAGAAACAGAGTGGAGGCAACCAGCGCCAGTAGAGGTAGTGTTTTACGTTTCATTATTTTTTCCTGAAATCAGACGAACCACTTTGGTAAAGACATAAATCCCCACGAAAATACCCACCGGCACGCCGACGAACGGCGTCAGCGCGACACTGGCAGCACCAGCTGCACCACCGCCTGTCAGCAGTGCAGCAACGGTGGCGAGTGTCAGGGCTGTGAGGCTCTCGGAAACCCCGGTTTTATTCAGAATGATGACGATGATAACAATGGCGATAATGGCAATAACGGGCACTGGGCTCCTCCCTGTTGCCGGGTTGATAACAACGCCTCCGCTATTCCGGTGGACTGTCAGCCGGAACAAACGTAAGCAATGACTGCTGGATAAAGCGAAAATGGGGTAAGGCCTGAATGAAGACCGGGTCTTCAGTCAGATGGCACAGACTGTCATTGCGGCGAAAAGCCTCCTGCAAAGGCTGAATCAGATGGATTTCATCAAGTGTGAATACGGCGATATGCCCTTCGTGTTCAGCCACCAGATACCAGGTCTGCTGGTGGATGAGTAACCGGCAGGGAGCCAGGCGCTCACAGCGTCGCCCCTCCGCAATCAGCGTCACCCGCCTGCGCCCGGTAATGGCCTGAATCAGTCTCCAGAAAGACAATGCTCCTGAAGGCGAAGGAACCGGCCTGGCTGGTGCTATCACGCAGGGAGACTCATCGCACATCAGCAGTGCGTTCACCAGACGGCGGTCAAGGCCGGGAAAAAGTCCGGCCAGCCCGCTGCGGTGGGCAAAGATAAGCACGTCGGGCACCATCTGCATCTCACTGCCAGCAGTGCGTAAGCGGCAGTATCCGGACTGATACTCCAGGTCCAGATACATCAGTCGCTCACGAAAATCACGCCGCAGCGTGCGCACTGACACGCCAAACTCAGCGGCCAGTTTGCGCACGCTCAACGTTTCACCCGCCACCAGACGGCTGATTATCAGTGACAGCCTGACAGCCAGCCGGTCATGGCGGCGTTCTGCCTGTATCATGAGAGGTTCTCCAGGAAAGTTAACTGACTGAAAATGATGTGATTACTTTAAAGAGGGGGGCGGACAGGGTATGGACAACGCAGAAACTATTTTTTATTTCTGCAAAAGCCAGATGTAACGGGGTTTAAAGGCTATTACCGGGAGACTGAGGCACACGAGCACGTAGCAATTCGGACAGGTGGTGTCCAGTATTAACAATGTGGCAACATTAAACCTCTACTGCAGTTGCGTGAGCAGTGTTTCTGCCATCACCCACAGCGCACGGTTAAGCTTCACGTCCCCGTCAATGCCACGCACGGCACGAGTATGCGTTCGTCCGCCTTTAGCATTACGCCCGCTGAGTCCGCCCTTGATCAGGTTTTCCTGCACACGCTGATAAGTGGTCCACAGGTCATTACTCTCATCCTGCCAGCGGCGCGGGGAGAGTATCTGCGATTCAGTAACCGGCTGGTGGCCCTCACCAAAGCGATACGTAAGCGCGGCTTTTGCCAGTGCCTGCTGCGCAGGTGGTGGTAACAGCAACGACTGCATGGCATCACGCTTTTCCTCCACCCGGTCAAAAATTCCCAGCACTTCATACGCCCCCTCAATAACCTGACTCACCACATCCCCCTTGTGTGGCACCCGCACCTCGCCAAATGACTCACCACAGACAAGCCCGTTTTGACACACAGCCCTGAACAGGCCAGGCAACATCTGGTAAGAGCTGGTGCCATCATGGGAGTTGAGCAGGATAATTTCCGGCACCTGCTTGCCGGTAATCTGTCCTTCACGTCGCAGGCGCAGCATGTGCTTCGTATGCTCACGACGGCCAGGATCGCGAACACGAGTCTGACAGGCAAAGAATGGCTGGAAGCCTTCCCGCTGCAGGCTGTCGAGCAAGGATATGGTGGGTATGTAGGTGTAGCGTTCACTACGGGACTCGTGTTTGTCCTCGCTGAATACGCTGGGCACCACGCAAAACAGCTCCTCACGGGTTAACGGACGGTCACGACGAATAAGATTTGCCGCGCCAAAGCGCGAAGCCAGACGGGTCATAAGCAGACTCCTCAATATGGGTAAAGCAAATAAAGAAAGCCCTGCCGCACTGGCGACAGGGCACGGAGAATAACAGGGCAGAATTAAACACTCAGAAGAAGAAATCCCAGACAGCGCGGGCCACTGACACCACCGAGGAACGCACGACTTGAATAATGGTCCGCACCGGGGCGGGAATAAGGGGAAAGGTGCTTACCGTATCGAGTATGGCACCTACGGTTTCACCGAAATCATCACGGGCCTGTTCCCGGACTACCGTTGTGCGAAAGGGATGCTGCAGTTGCGCCACCACCGGGCTACTGGCCTCACGTGGCAGACACTTAATCATCCTCTCAGCCATCATCCGCAATCCCCATTGCAGACGGACCGACACGGCACACACCGGATGCACAGGCTGAAAAATCTCATGCAGCAGGCAAATTTTACGGCTGATGTTTTGTTTTTGCTCTGTGGACAATCTTTCTGAACCGGTTGTGGGCTCGGCCTTGTCCGACTGGCTGATAACAAACAGCACCTTATGCCGGTATGCTTCACCAATCACCTGACAGTAAAAATGCTCATCAGTCGCCAGTGCCCTGTCATCAGCTTTAATCAGCCACAGCACCAGGTCGAGCCGGGGAAGTTGCTCACGGTAGAGCGCAGTATACTCAGTATCTCGAACGCCACTTTCGCCCACGCCGGGTAGATCAACTAACGTCATAAAGCGGTCGCCAACTTGCAGGCGAAAGCGCAAAGGCTCACGGGTACAGGCCGTTACATCGCTGACCGGGGATATATCCCCGGCAAAAAGGGCATTACACAGACTGCTCTTCCCAACACCGGTTTTACCCATAATGCCGATCACTGGCTCGTAGCGGGTTAACTGATTTATCTGCTGCAATATACGTTCAGACACCCATTGCGGTAGGCCGGAAAGCGAATGGTTTAGTGGCTGTAAGTCCTTTGTATTATTCATGACTACTCCTGCAATAAATAAAACTAAAACGGCAGAACCGTGAAGTTCTGCCGTTATGCTGGTATGTTCATGAAAATGATATATATCGAAAATATTTTTAATCTTTGCTTTTTTCTTTCATTCTTTGGTAAGCATCATCAATCAAACTTTTCAGTATGGCATTTGGTTCAACGCCTGATAACTGCTGTATAGCCACAAGCTTTTTCCTGGATTGCGCCGTAAGCTTGATTCCCGTCGTATCTTTTTTTATTTTCTGACGATGCCGCCTCTGCACCCAGGCATTGCGCGCATTGTGCAGGAAAACGTTCCTGCAAGCATCGGGCGTAGTGGGATTTAATAGCTTCTTTAGCGAAGACGGCTCTTCGGGGTTAGCCCTCACTTTACGGGCATTTTCTTTTTGTTTACTAAACTGTTTATTCGTCCACCCGGCCCAGTTATCAAACGTTGCCAGCAAAAAATATTTTCTTTGCTTTGACGATGACGGTAGCACATCGCATCCAATATGGTTTTTCCGCATATAGTCCCACAACCAGAGAGCATTATCTTCTTCGTTTAAATCAATCCACTTAAATGGGCGAGGGAATCGACTAAAATGCTCGCACCACGCTTGGTGTGCTTTATCTATTAAAGAAATCTTTTTATCAATTGTAGTGTTTATCTGATCAATCAGTATCATCACATTAAAAATGTAACCATCAACCGTATCGCTGACAGTGTTAATACACTGAAAGTTAATTCCATTAGCATGGTCATCAACAAAAACGTCAAAGTTATTCTTTTCAAAAAAAGGATTTTTCAGATTCTGATTACCTTTAGAAACAATCGTAAACTCTTGGACCGAATGTATATATGAGGCATCAGCAGCATGTTCTGACTTATCATTAATAAAAGGATTGAAATCACTTTTAACAGATGGGATAGAGAATCCTTTTAAGCTATTTAAAACAGGAAGAGAAATCTCACTATGGCTTGCTAGCCAAAACATTGTATAGCATGCAACCCTGTCACTATCTTTCATCCAAATAAAATAAACCTCAGGAACAATAGTCGCAGAGGCATATGCCTTCATATCACGAACGATTATTTTCCTTCGTTCTCTTAACGAGTCATTATCAGCAATAAGTTTATTGATCAAATAAGCATATTGAGTCGCAGAGTGAAAAAATCTCACTTCTTCCCAGTTCACCTTTGCTTTGTAGAGCGTCTCGAGGCATCTCAGATACTGATAATACTTCCTACAACGACCATAATCCATCTGCGCCATCCAAATCCCCCACGAAAATCAGCACAAAAAACGCACAATGAAGCATAATTATGTCATAAAAATAGCATAATAAAAAACTAATTTATTAGTAATTTTTTAGTAATGCTATTTTTATATTTTCTTTGATATTCATTACAATAGAGCCACTACATTGAAGTTAAAACCTATCAAATGCTGTGTGCAATCAAGCTACGCGTAATTTTTTACATTATTAGGTTATGGTATAAGCCTCTCCCTCCTCCATACACAGCCAATTTTTGTTCGTATGAGTTGCCAAGGTTTCCAGCTTGCACAACTGCTTCAAATGCAGCACAGACACGCCAACGTCAACGTCAACGTCAACGTCAACATCCAACAGCATCGTAGAATCAATGCTAGTGACGGCTGTTACTTCGTAACAACGATCATTTAGGTTAATTAGTTTAATTAATATTCCTTCCACCTCTTACCACCAAACCACCTGACAAAAAATACAACACATCCCCTTCCTCTGAACCATAACCTCAGAGGAAACAACATGAACGATAACTATCCATATAATGCCAAATATAAAATGGACTGGTTTTTACATAGCCTGATAAATCACCACCTGAATAGTGTCATTGAACGCTATTCAAAGGTAATCGGTATTCGACTGGACTTTTCATACAACCAGAACTCAGAACGTTACAAAAAGGACTACAGTTGCCTTCAGCAGGATCTTCGGAACCTATTTAAGCAAGTTGAACAGGAACATGGTATAGCTGGATTCTTCTGGGTGATTGAATATGGTGAAGACAGTAGATTTCATTCTCATACGGTGGTGTATCTGGACGGGCAAAAAATACGTAAAACATTTCCTGTAGCAGACCGCATTGGTAATTTATGGAAGGAGATCACTCAGGGGGAAGGTAAATATCATCGATGTGAATACAAGGAGATTTATAAAGCTGATATAAATAAAACCATTAACCATCGGGATACCGATTATATCCATGGTTTGAGATATATCATCAGTTACCTTGCCAAACAGGAACAAAAGAATGGAACGCATATTTACGCCTGTAATGAGGTACCACCACCAAGTGGATTAGGCCGCCCAAGAAACGTGTAAACGAAGTATTCAATGCAGGAGATTATCACCCCTGCATATTTTTACAACAGAAACCATTGATGTGGAGGAGCTGGCAGTAAATCAGTTTACTAACAGCTCCGGTTATTAATCCTTAACCGGAACACATCACTATGAATACAAAACCCACTCTGCTTGAAGACCAATTCATTGATATGAAATTCATTACCCAGCTCACTGGTCTGAGCGATAAATGGTTTTACAAACTAATACAGGATGGCTTATTCCCGAAGCCGATCAAGCTGGGCAGAACTTCCCGTTGGTTAAAAAGCGATCTGGAAGAATGGTTGTATTGTCGTATTTATGAGTCCCGCGCATAAATTAAAACCAGCATTCCATATTCAATAGAACCAACATCAATTTTTATATCATGCAGATAACATTATCGAGAAATATGACGAATAGCTGTCCGAGGCACAATATAGGATTCTGCCATTACCTTAACCAAGTAGGGCTTTGGCTGATCATCAGCATCGTCCGTATCAGTTTTAGTGATACGGACTACATTTATCGATTACGCTGTTGAATCGGGCTAAAGAACATATCCCATAGATGTTCTGCCATGCCTTCGTTAGTCAGCAACGAATCCCTTGAATTACTGTAACCCAGTCCCATCAAGGGGCGGAACCCAAGCGTCTGCCCATTATCCGCAACACTAAGACTTTCATTGCAACTATTGCGAGTCACACCGCTTTGACTGTAGCAGATATCCCCGAATCCCATATTACGGCTGCCACACCAGACTCCGCACTGACCAACCTTGCTACCGTTGATATACACGGCACATGTGAAGGAATCGTTATCAGGTCGGTGGAAATCAACGTCTAGCCCTGCATGGCGCTTTTTGAGTTCGTCCAGCGAGTTAGCAAAGTAACGAGCGACATACTCAAAACCCTCGCGACGGGCACGATCTTTATCAAGGTCAGTAAAACTCTTTGGCAGAGAAAGATTGCTCGAACGCGGTGTAAAGACGGTATCCGTTGCCTGAAGCATCGGATCAGCCGAAGCTGGGGCGTGCACAATCTGCTGCGGCTTTTTCGCTTCCAAATTGGCAATGGCTCGGGAGACAGCATCGGCGACCTGAACGTAACCCTCATCGTGACTGGCAAACCTGCTTATGGCTTTACCGTCGATTGTCGCTGCCATGATGCTGCCGAATGGCAACTGATGCCAGGCACACTCTCTTAAAATCACCGGAATGACCACCGCCTCACCTTTTTTATGCCGCTCCAGTGCGTTGGTCATCTCTATCTGATAACAATAGTCAGAAGCGATGAAATCACTGCTAATTAGCAACAGGATAATATCTGCTTGCGAAAAATAGTGGTCGATCTGATGTTCAAACTCTTGCCCAGGAACGATTCGGCGATCGTGCCATGTGGTGATTTTCCCCATTCGCTTCAGCGGGGACAGATGTTTCTCTAGCTCATTGCGTTGTGCTTCATCCGCATGAGAGTAGGAAAAAACGAGAGTAGTCATAAGGGTGAAATGCTCCTGAACCGTTACTGTATTTAGGGTTATTCTGTGCCCACTGTATAAAAAAATCACGCTATTGACTGTAATTAATAGATGCTTGATCTCTTTAAAGTTGTTACGTCAGCTTATTCATAGCCACCGTATGCCATCCGGCTCACTTCGTCAGCCAAAATAGTGTGATATTCTTTCCAGAATTCCTGTTGTATCCACGACATAAGGCGATGATTGATGGAGCAGTCTCTCAATTTTGAAATGTTGCGTAGCCAGTGGCCGGAACTGGCGGAACTCGCGTGTATGGCGGAACGCTATGTTCACTCCGATCCGGAAAGCTGTCTGGTCAAGCTGCGCAACTACACCGAATTGATGGTACGTTGGTTATACCGTCAGGAACGACTGCCCGAAGGCATCAAAGCAAATCTGTATGATTTAATGAACGCAGATGTGTTTACCAGCATGATGCCGGAAGCCATCATCATGAAAATGGATGCGCTACGTATCCACGGCAACCGTGCCGCGCACGGTGGTCGTATCAAAGCTAAAGATACCTACTGGCTGCTCAAAGAAGCGTATTTGTTGGGAATTTGGCTATATGTCCGCTACGCCCACGGTAATGTTGATAACTGCCCCAAATTTACTCTTCCTCCATTAACGCAATCTTCAGGTCGTGCAGATGATAAACGTCTGGAAGATGCAATCAGGGCTCAAGATGAAAGCCGTGAGCGAGAACTGGCGTTACAACGCGCACTACAGCAAGAGCAGGAAAAGGCCGAACACCTCACCCAGCGCCTGAATGAAGCCAGAGCTCGCAACCAGCATGTTGCCGACATCCTCTCTATTGATGAAGCGGAAACCCGCCGCCGCCTGATTGACTCCCGCCTGCTTGCTGCTGACTGGAATGTAGGGGAAGAGCTTAACAATACTGATCAGGTTACGCAGGAACACCCTGTTAAAGAACAGCCTACCGCGACCGGCGACGGTTATGCGGATTATGTCTTGTGGGATGAAGCGCATAAACCGCTGGCGGTGGTGGAAGCAAAAAAAACCAGCGTCAATGCCGAGCAAGGACGAATTCAGGCTCGGCTATATGCAGACTGGCTGGAAAAAGAATACGGTCAGCGTCCGGTTATTTTCTATACCAATGGCTACGACATCTGGCTGTGGGACGATCATAAAACTCATGGATATCCTCCGCGCCGGGTATTTGGCTTCTACAGCAAGGAAAGCCTGCAATATCTTATTCAGCAGCGTGAAACCCGTCTGCCGCTGAATAGTGTCCCGCATGTTAAAGATAACGAAGGTAAAGCCGTTGCCGGACGTTTGTATCAGCTTGAAACCATTGCCCGCGTCAGCGAACGGTTTACCAATAAATATCGTCAGTCATTAATCGTTCAGGCCACTGGCACTGGTAAAACCCGTGTAGCGATTGCACTGAGCAAACTGATGATTGATGCCCGTTGGGTAAAACGCGTTCTGTTCCTTTGCGACCGTAAAGAGCTGCGCAAACAGGCGGCGAATGCTTTCAATCAATTCACCAATGAGCCGCTGTATGTGGTCGGGAAATCGAAAAAAGCAGATGGGCAGAATGCCAGGATCTACATTGCCACTTATCCCGGCATGATGAAAATCATGGACCATTTTGATGTCGGTTATTTCGATCTGATCATCGCCGATGAATCCCACCGCTCTATCTACAACGTCTACGGCGATTTATTTAAGTATTTTGATGCCCTTCAGATTGGCCTGACGGCCACGCCTATCGACATGGTGAGCAAAACCACTTTCGGCCTGTTTGGTTGTGAAGGACGTATCCCTACCGCTAACTACAGTCTGGAAGATGCCATCGCCGATAACAATCTGGTTCCCTATGAGGTTGTCACGCACACCACGGAATTCCTGCGCGAAGGCATCAAACGGGAGAAATTGAGCGACACTCAAATCCGCGAACTGGAAGAACAGGGTATCGATCCCAATACGCTGGAATTTGATGGTAAGGCGCTGGATGAGGCGATCTACAACAAAGACACCAACCGCTATATCCTGCGTAACCTGATGGAAAATGGCCTCAAAGATCGGGACGGCCAGCTGCCAGGTAAAACCATCATTTTCGCCCGGAACCACAAACACGCGCTGTTGTTAAATGAATTGTTCGACGACATGTACCCGCAGTTTGCCGGACGCTTCTGTCAGGTCATCGACAACTACGATCCCCGCGCCGAGCAATTGATTGACGATTTTAAAGGGCTGGATGAAAGTACTAACAAAGAGCTAACCATCGCTATCTCCGTTGACATGCTCGATACCGGTATCGATGTCCCGGAAATTGTGAATCTGGTCTTTGCCAAACCGGTCAAATCGAAAGTGAAGTTCTGGCAGATGATTGGCCGTGGTACACGCCTCTGTTCGGGGCTATACGGCACTGATGAAAACGGCAAACCGCTGGATAAACAGAAATTCCGCATCTTCGATCACTGGGGCAACTTTGAGTATCACGAGTTGCATATCGAAGAGGCCGAAGTCACAGCGACAAAATCGCTGGCGCAAAAACGCTTCGAAGCGTGGGTTATACTGGGGGCTGCTGCACAGCGTAAGTTCGACAAACAGGCGATGGATTTAGTCGCTCACCAGCTCCGCGAGCAGATCAACGCGCTGGATGAAAAGTCGATTGCCGTACAGGAAAAGTGGCAGCAAAAAGCGCAGTACAGCGATGAAAAAGTGCTGCGCCAGCTTTCCCCAAAAACACAGCAGGATCTGCTATCTGTCCTGGCCCCGCTGATGCAGTGGCTGGACGTTCGCGGGCAAAGCGATGCCATGCGCTTTGATATGGATATTCTGGCGGCGCAAACTGCCCGTTATACCAACCCGGAAGAGCTGGATGTGCTCTGGCCGGTCATCGTCGAGAAAGTGGAACGTCTGCCGCCGCATCTGGCGCAGGTGCAACAGCAGGGACAGCGGATTAATCAGCTTCGTGATTTGGGCTGGTGGAAGCAAGCCAGTCTGGAAGAACTGGAAGATATCCGCATTCATCTGCGCGGCATTATGCACCTGATGGAAAAAGATGCGACGCCGCAATTCGGCTCGATACAGGTGGATATTACCGAAAACGCGAACCTGATCCAGACGGAAACCCGTAAAACCAACATCCGCTCGATTGACTTCAAACTCTATCGCCAGCAGGTGCAGGGAGCGCTGGAGCCGCTGTTCCAGCAAAATCCGGTGCTGAAGAAAATCCGCAACGGCGAGCCGGTGACGCAAAGCGAGCTGGATGAACTGGCTAAGCTGGTGCTGATCCAGAACCCTAACGTTGATATCCGGGCACTGAAAGAGTTCTACCCGCAGGCGACCGCTAGCCTGGATAAACTTTTGCGTACCATTATCGGGATGGACAGCGATGCGGTTGAAGTGCGCTTTGCCCAGTTCGCCGCTGACAACAACCTGACCAGCCATCAACTGCGCTTCCTGTCATTGCTGAAAAACCACATCCGCGATTACGGCACCATTGAAATGCGGCAGCTCTTTGAACAGCCGTTTACGCATATCCACAACGAAGGCGTTACTGGCGTATTCCCGGATATAGAGCAGATTGCCCGGCTGCAAAAGATAGTCGAAGAGTTAGGTGTTGTGACCGACGCGACGACGGTATAATACGCACATGAGAAGCCCCCACTGCGGGGCTTTTGTATTTATAACAGGGTATAGACGTTAACAATGATTACCGGTGACTTAAAAAGTAAAATCGACGGACTATGGGAAGATTTCTGGGTAGGTGGCATCACTAACCCGCTGACCGTAATCGAACAAATCACTTACCTGATGTACTCCCGGATGCTGGATACCCAGGAACAACGAGACGAGAAGCGTAAACAAATCGCGGGTATTGATTTTAAACCACGCTTTACGCCAGAACAGCAGGAGTTCCGTTTCAGTCACTATAGCAACCTTGGCTCAGATGAGATGATGGAAGTGGTGCGCGACGGCGTATTCCAGCATTTCCGCCAGCTTGGGCAGGCCGAAGATACAAAGGTGACGTTGCTGGGCAACTTTATGAAAGATGCTCGTCTGGAGATCGTTAAACCTTCGCTATTGACTAAAGCCGTGGAGGTGATCAAAAACCTGCCGCTCGATCGTGGCGATACCAAAGGAGATCTCTACGAATACCTTTTAAGCAAGCTAACTACTGCCGGGATCAACGGACAGTTCCGCACGCCGCGCCACATTATCCGAACGATGGTTGAAATGATGGAGCCTAACCCCGCGCGTGGTGAAACGATTTGCGATCCTGCCTGTGGCACCGGTGGTTTTCTGGCGACCAGTTATGAGTACCTGCTGGAAAAATACAGCTCGCTGGAGTCCATTCATACCGAGATTGGCACTAACGAACGCGGCGAATTAGAAGAGCAAAAAATCTTTACCGGCGATCTGCTGACGCCGTGGCGTAACCATGTGGATAACAACATGTTCCACGGTTATGACTTTGATACCACCATGCTGCGTATCGCCGCCATGAACCTAATTATGCACGGAGTGGAAGCGCCGGATATTCACTATCAGGACACCATGAGCCAGAGCTTCAGCACTAATTTCCCACAGGCCAGTAAAAACGCTTTCAACCTGATTCTGGCGAACCCGCCGTTTACCGGTTCACTGGACGAGGAAGATATCGACTCCACGCTATCGGCAATGGTGAAAACCAAAAAAACTGAACTGCTGTTCGTGGCGCGTATTCTGCAAATGCTGAAAGTAGGTGGACGCAGCGCCACTATCGTGCCGCAAGGTGTGCTGTTTGGCTCCAGCAAGGCGCACCAGTCTCTTCGCAAAACGCTGGTAGAAGATAACCAACTGGAAGCGGTGATCAATCTGCCTTCCGGTGTATTTAAACCTTACGCTGGTGTGGCGACGGCGATCCTGATCTTTACCAAAGGCGGTCAGACGGATGAGGTCTGGTTCTACGATCTGCAAAATGATGGCTACAGTTTGGATGACAAGCGCAACCCGGTAAAAGAAAACGACCTGCCGCATCTGCTGGCAAGCTGGAAGCATTACCGTACTTTGCGCGGGCTACCGGTTGATAACTTTATCGGCGAGAAAACAGCCTCAATGCTGAAACAGCAGCACCCGGAAGGAATTAATGTTGGCGTTGATTTTAAAGATCGCACTCAGTCGGCATTTGTGGTGCCGAAAGAGAATATAGCCGCGCAGAAATACGATCTCTCTATCAATCGTTATAAAGAGGTGGTGTATCAGGCGGAGGAATATGAAGATCCGAAAGTGATACTGAAGCGGTTAAAAGATCTGGAAAAAGAGATTCTGGCGGATCTGGATGAACTGGAGGGGATGCTATGAATTGGCCGATGGTGAAACTAGGGGATGTATGTACTATAAATCCGCGCCTGCCCAAAAATGCTAATCCTGAGCAGGAGGTTACTTTTCTTGCAATGGCAGCAGTGAGTGAGAAAGGTGAAATTTCATCACAAGAAACTCGCATTCTCCATGAAACAAAAAAAGGTTTTACTTACTTTGAGCGTGGTGATGTATTACTGGCAAAAATCACACCTTGTTTCGAAAATGGTAAAGCAACATTAACAAACAATCTAAATACTCAAATTGGTTTTGGCTCAACAGAATTCCATGTCTTACGAGCAATTCCGGATTTAATTCTGCCTGAATTTATTTTTTATCTCATCTGGAATGAGAGATTCCGTCTTTCTGCGGCAAAAGAAATGACGGGTAGCGCTGGACAAAAAAGGGTCTCTGCAGATTATTTAAAAGAATATAAATTTTATCTACCATCAATATTTGAGCAAGAAAAAATTGTTTCAGCTTTAAATAAAGGATTTAGCATTCGCCGTAAGCGTCAACAAGCAATCAAACTGGCTGATGATTTTTTGCGTGCAACGTTTCTGGAAATTTTTGGCGACCCCATCAGCAATTCTAAAAACTGGGAATTAAAAAAATTAGGCAATATCGCAGATTGTCAGCTTGGAAAAATGTTATCCCAAAAATCAAAAAATGGCATATCTCCAAAAAAATATTTACGGAACGCTAACGTTAGATGGCGTAAAATAGACATCCACGATCTTCTTGAAATGGATTTTAATGAAACGGAAAAGTCTAAATTTGAGCTTAGAAAGGGAGACTTATTGGTTTGTGAGGGTGGGGAAATAGGCAGGTGTGCAATTTGGAATAATCAAATTGCAGACTGTTATTATCAAAAAGCCCTACATAGAGTACGACCTAATTATAGAATAGTTACTTCTGTATACTTACAGGAGTACTTATATTCAATGGCAAAAAAGAATGCTTTCTCTGAGTTTGTTTCTGAAGTAACTTTCAGTCATTTGACTGCCGAAAAATTAAAAAATTTACTCGTACCAGTACCACCATTATCGCTTCAGGAAAAATTTGAACTGATATACAACAAATTTAATGAACTACTTGATAAGTATAATATTGATGAACTTTCGTTTATTTTGTTATCTAACAGCATTAATAAAAATATGTTTACACAATCCTTGTTGAAGGATAAATAATAGCGACATATAAGTGTATAAAAAACGCCGTAACTGTGTTGACGGCGCTTTAACTTCTAAAAACGATTGCTGTTTTTTATGTAGTCATACACGCAAACTAACCGACAGAAATTGCTTGACAAGATTTGAATACTCATAGCCTCATCAATGTGTTTCTTCAATATTTTAAGAAGTTCATCTATGTCACGTTTGATTAACCCAGGCTCCATGTAGGGTATCATCCTCAAAAAGAAGCCGAAATCATAAGCAAGATATAACTCATTGATACCAACTCTGACTTCAGGAACAGTTTCAGAGCGTCGTTTATCCCAACCTTGAGACTGAAAAGTTACTGGAGTAATGTCTAGTCGTGATAAAACACCACCTGCGAGTTCCGACTCGTTAATTATACTCCCGTCAGGATTAATCAAATTAGCGTGATTTAAGAAATGAAAAATAGGAATGCGCGCATTACCTTTACAAATATTTGGCAGAACATCATTAACAACGCATTCCCAATCATAATGTCCATTTTCGAATACAACTTCACGGATGAGGTCTACACGCTCCAGCCCAACCAATCCTTTTGCTGCCATCGATTCTGATTTTTTCACCATCGAAATAGCACCATACCCCACAACAAACTCTGTTGTATTGGCACCCTCTTCAATCTTCTCTGAGTCCCTCACATATAATTTCCCTTTAGGATCATCGGTTAAGACTAATTCATAAAGCTCATCTTTTATCATTCTGAATAAATGTGCTGGAATCCTTTTTTTAGTTTCACTTAGTACTTCAAATATTTCTTTATAGGATGGTGCCTGAACATATTTCACCGGGATTTTTTTATGAATAACAGAATCACTAATGTCAGCCTCTTCAAGTTCAGGTTTCCATTCAACAAACAATAATTTATTCTGTAAAAAATCCAAACTGGCATCAGGAAAACAACTAACTATATCTTCCAGGATTTCAGCTATATGTTCATCTGTTAAAGAGTAGCCTAAGAAGATAACAGGCCTCTCTATAAACATAGTTAGCAACTTAGATGATAGGTAGGGGTTTTTCTTTCTATATTTATCATAGTCACTTGATGTTAAAATCAATGAGTTAGGCTCAGTGCAGCAACCATGTATTTTATATATTTCGGCAATGCCGTGGCTCCTGCCAGTAATTAATCCATCTTGGCCAATAAATGTTGTAAACTTAGGGAAAAGGCTTTCAAGAAAAACATCCCAGTTTGTGGTAATAACCCCATCAATATTTGCTTTCGCAAAAAGAGAAATTTCGTGTTTTAACTCATCATTATCTATAATATTTTCATGTGAATTCTCAATATATTTTGATATTGACAACTTCAAAGGAGACTGTTCGTTAATGAAAGTTTTCTCCTGTTCTTTTTCACTTAATGCTAATTGTCCTTCTTCAGTATCCCACCATTTCTCAGCGTATGCCGACACCAATAATTGTGCATATTCGGGTAGGTCACCATTTGATTTTGTTTTTAATTTTATATGATTTTCCCCAATCGCCTCAGCAAAATGCTTCAAAAGGTCTTGCCAACATGGCACACCAAGGTAACGACGAGACACTCCGGAGCCAACAAATAACACTGGGGATGCTTCGAACTGCTTAAAATGCTCTTCGAGTTTTTTCTTAAAATTCATACTGATACTCTCTTTACAAGAAATCAAACCCCTTAATACTGATAACATTAAGGCATTGCTTCTTTCATCACCAGTACATTTATCAATTTTACGAAAGAAATCTAATCATTTAGATTCAAGTAGTTATCAGGTTAAAACTTGAAGAATAGCATATCACTCCTGATGATAGCCGAATTGTTGTACCTTCGTTACGATGTAGGGCCCAATCAAGAGCCCATTCCCGTTTTCTAAGTAATAGTGACTTTAAATTTAGGCTTGCATGGCGCATTCCTGCCGCTTAGGCTCAATGGAAAGTGTTGCCTCAGTGAAAACTCGGCTATTTGACCCTACCGACCAACTCCTCATTTTATAAGTCAGCAGCTTTTAATTTAGGATCGAATGTCCACTTTTAAACAACTCACTCGCCATCACCCCGATTGATCTTCGCATAGTCAAATGGCGTAATCGCTCTCTCCCGATTCGCATCCAGAAAATCAGCCCACCACTGCAACATCAGCTTGCGCTCATCCAGATGTTCCGCTTTATGGATATACGCCGCCCTCACCGAATTGCGTTCCATATGGCTCATCTGACGTTCGACCGCATCCTTCGACCATAGCCCTGACTCAATTAACGAACTACAGGCCATTGTACGGAAGCCGTGACCGCAAACCTCAACTTTGGTGTCATAACCCATCACCCGCAGCGCACTATTCACCGTGTTTTCACTCATCGGTTTGCGGGGATCGTGATCACCAATAAAAATCAGCTCATGCTTATCACCACAAAACCGTTTTATCTGCTTCAGGATCGCCAGTGCCTGCTTTGAAAGCGGCACCAGATGAGGTGTACGCATCTTTGATCCTCGCTGAGAATGTTTCACACCGGGAATAGGGTCTCGCTCAGGCGGGATGGTCCACATTGACGTTTCAAAATCGATTTCTGACCAGCGAGCAAAACGCAGCTCACTTGATCGAATAAAGATAAGCAGAGTAAGTTCCGTTGCCCAGCGGGTTAGCGGCCTGCCGGTATAGCTATCTATTTTCTCAAGCAACTCAGGGATGCGCTTTAATTCCAGCGCCGGACGATGTTGTCGATTACTGGAAGCAACCGCCCCAGCCATCTCTTGTGCCGGGTTATAATCAATTAACCCACTTTGCACTGCATAACGCATAATGGCCGTAGTGCGCTGTTGAAGACGAGCAGCAACCTCAAGACGTCCAGACATCTCTACGGCTTTAATGGGGACTAATAAATCGCGAGTTTTTAACTCTGCAATATTACGTTCACCAAGCGCTGCAAAGAGATTATCTTCCAGACTTTTTAGCACACGATGGGCGTGATCTTCAGACCACTTTTTATTGGTGCCATGCCACTCGATCGCTACCTCTTTAAAGGTTCGTGCTTTACTCTGTTCAACCTTATCATTTTTCTTTTTGTCTCCCGGATCGACGCCATTCGCTAGTAGCTTACGCGCTTCGTCACGACGTGCTCTGGCATCCGCCAGTGTGATTTCAGGGTAAACCCCAAGTGCCAGCATCTTTTGCTTACCGTCAAAACGGTACTGCAAGCGCCAGTACTTAGAGCCATTTGGATGAACAAGCAGGTGCATACCACTGCCATCGGTCAGCTTATATTGCTTATCCATTGGCTTGGCTGTTCTGACCTTGATATCTGTTAGAGCCATGCTTATCCCCTCCCTGTTGGTACAAACATTATCGAACCGGAAATACCATCATCTGTACCAACATGTGTTGGTAGATGTACGTTGATGTCGGTTGACCTTGAGAGAGTTAATATAGCGGGAAAAGTGGGTAAATACTGGATTTTAGGCATAAAAAAAGACCTCAGTTGAGGTCCATTTACATGCTTTTGGTGCCGAAGGCCGGACTCGAACCGGCACGTATTTCTACGGTTGATTTTGAATCAACTGCGTCTACCGATTTCGCCACTCCGGCACGGAAGGGATGCGGAAAACGTTGTGGATTATACCTGTCATGCGCCGCCATGCAAGCACCAGCGTGTGTCTGACTCGCTAAGTGTTGAAAATTTCAGCATTACCTTTCTCACCTGTAACCATCGTCACAGTTTGTCCCCTTATTAATCCCCCCCTTCTGCGAAGCGTCCCGTTTCCCCATGCTCTACACTTCCAGTTCAACACCACACTGAGGGAAACACGATGTCGATGATAAAAAGCTACGCCGCAAAAGCGGCGGGCAGCGAACTCGAACTCTATGAATATGATGCGGGCGAGCTTAAGCCGGAAGATGTCGAAGTCCAGGTCGATTACTGCGGTATCTGCCATTCCGATTTGTCGATGATCGACAACGAATGGGGGTTCTCTCAGTATCCACTGGTTGCCGGGCATGAGGTGATTGGTCGCGTGGCGGCGCTCGGCAGCGCAGCGCAAGATAAAGGTCTGAAGGTTGGTCAGCGAGTCGGCATTGGCTGGACGGCGCGCAGCTGCGGGCATTGCGACGCCTGTATCAGCGGCAATCAGATTAACTGCCTGGAAGGTTCCGTTCCCACTATTCTCAATCGCGGTGGCTTTGCCGAGAAGCTGCGGGCCGACTGGCAATGGGTGATCCCACTGCCGGAAAGCATCGATCTGGCGGCGGCGGGTCCCTTGCTGTGCGGCGGTATCACGGTGTTCAAACCGCTGCTGATGCACCATATCACCGCCACCAGCCGCGTTGGGGTGATCGGCATCGGCGGCCTGGGGCATATCGCCATTAAGCTGTTACACGCGATGGGGTGCGAAGTGACCGCGTTCAGCTCCAATCCGGCGAAAGAGCAGGAAGTGCTGGCGATGGGGGCGGATAAGGTGGTTAACAGCCGCGATCCGGATGCGCTAAAAGCGCTGGCGGGCCAGTTCGATCTCATTATTAACACGGTTAACGTCGATCTCGACTGGCAGCCTTATTTTGAAGCACTGGCCTACGGCGGTAACTTCCATACCGTCGGCGCGGTGCTGAAGCCGCTACCGGTGCCAGCGTTCACCTTAATTGCCGGCGATCGCAGCATCTCCGGTTCAGCAACCGGTACGCCGTTCGAACTACGCAAGCTGATGAAGTTTGCCGGGCGCAGCAAGGTGTCGCCCACCACCGAACTGTACCCGATGTCGCAAATTAACGACGCTATCCAGCACGTGCGTGACGGCAAAGCCCGCTACCGCGTGGTGCTGAAAGCCGACTTCTGATGCAAGGCTCAGTCCCGCAAGGGGCTGGGCTTATTGCCCGTTACGAAACGCGAGCACCGCCTGGCGGCACTGTTCCGTCACATGCTCGATGTCATGGTTCACGTCGATGCGGGCAATATCACGTTCGTCCTCCTGCGGGCACTCCAGCGCATCGAACTGGCTTTTGAGTAATCCCACCGGCATAAAGTGGCCTGCCCGACGCTGCATGCGCGCCAGAATGGTCTCGTAATCGCCGTCCAGCCACAAAAAATGCACATTCGGACTGCCCTGCCGCAATATATCGCGATACTGTTTTTTTAATGACGAGCAGACAATAAACCCGGTCTCATTCTTTTTATATAAACTGTATGAAGCGTCATTTAATCGCGCTAACCACGGTAGTCGGTCTTCATCGGTTAATGGAATACCTTCAGACATTTTATCAATATTTTTGGCCGGATGGAGATCGTCACCATCAATGAATTTGGCCGATAATACTGCAGCAATTTTGCTGCCAATTAAAGATTTACCACTACCCGAAACGCCCATCAAAATATAACTTTCCCCGGCCATTGAAAAACTCCAGATTCATATTCCATGGCGCGATACTACGCCTTCCACATTGCAGAATTCACCTTTTTTCGGCGTGGCTGAGCAGATTTACAAGGCGCATCACGTTATGCGTAACATTGTAGTGTAACAATTTTCCAGCGTGATCTTTATCACAAATAATAACAATCAAAACCGTTTAAATGCTGCCGAGGTTACTACCTGACCAGTGAGGCATTTATGCAAGTCAAAACCCAATCCTGCGTTGTCGCGGGTAAGAAAACTGTTGCCATTACCGACCAAAATATTGAATGGAATAATAAAGGAACGCTGGTACAAATTACCCGAGGAGGAATTTGTGGTTCCGACTTACATTATTATCAGGAAGGAAAAGTCGGTAATTTTACCGTTAAAGCACCGATGATTTTAGGCCATGAAGTTATTGGTAAAGTGGTGCACAGCGACTCAAAAGAATTACATGAAGGTCAGTCGGTGGCTATTAATCCGTCGAAGCCCTGTGGCCACTGTAAATACTGTCTGCAGCACGAAGAAAACCAGTGCACGGAAATGCGCTTTTTTGGCAGCGCCATGTATTTTCCCCACGTTGACGGCGGCTTTACCCGATTTAAAACCGTCGATACCGCGCAGTGCATCCCCTACCCCCAGCACGCCGATGAAAAAGTCATGGCCTTTGCCGAACCACTGGCAGTCGCGATCCACGCCGCGCATGAAGCAGGAGACCTGCAGGGCAAGCGCGTGTTTATCTCCGGCGTGGGGCCTATCGGCTGCCTGATCGTCAGCGCGGTGAAAACGCTCGGCGCAGCAGAAATTGTCTGTGCTGATATCAGCCCGCGCTCACTGTCGCTTGCCCAGCAGATGGGTGCTGACACGCTGATTAACCCGCAGCAGGACTCGCTCGATGAGTGGAAAAAAGAAAAAGGCTACTTCGACGTCAGCTTCGAAGTCTCCGGTCATCCGTCCTCAATCACCACCTGCCTGGAGGTCACCCGCGCGAAAGGCGTGATGGTGCAGGTCGGCATGGGCGGCGCGGTGCCGGACTTCCCGATGATGATGCTGATCGGCAAAGAGATCGCGCTCAAAGGCTCGTTCCGCTTTACCACCGAGTTCAACACTGCGGTGTCGTGGCTGGCGAATAACGTTATCGATCCACTGCCGTTACTGAGCGCCGAATATCCGTTTACCGAGCTTGAACAGGCGCTGATCTTTGCCGGAGATAAAACCCAGGCAGCGAAAGTCCAGCTCGTTTTTGCTGAAACAAAATAAGGAAGAACATAATGAACGATCTTTTTTCGCTGGATGGCAAAAATATTCTGATCACCGGTTCGGCCCAGGGTATTGGTTATTTACTGGCGACCGGGTTGGGTAAATATGGCGCGCAGATTATCGTCAATGATATTACGCCGGAGCGCGCGGAGGCCGCCGTCGCCAAACTGCAACAGGAAGGGATCCGCGCCGTTGCCGCGCCCTTCAATGTTACGCAGAAACAGGACATTGATGCCGCCATCGACCATATCGAAAAAGACATTGGCCCAATCGATGTGCTGGTGAATAACGCCGGTATTCAGCGCCGCCATCCGTTTACCGAGTTCCCGGAGCAGGACTGGAACGATGTGATTGCCGTTAACCAGACGGCGGTGTTCCTGGTCTCACAGGCAGTAACGCGTCGCATGGTGGAACGTCAGGCCGGGAAGGTCATCAACATCTGCTCCATGCAAAGCGAGCTGGGCCGCGACACCATCACGCCGTATGCCGCCTCGAAAGGCGCGGTGAAAATGCTCACCCGCGGTATGTGCGTTGAGCTGGCGCGCCACAATATCCAGGTCAACGGTATCGCACCGGGCTACTTCAAAACCGAGATGACCAAAGCGCTGGTCGAGGATGAAGCCTTCACCGCCTGGCTGTGCAAACGTACGCCAGCCGCGCGCTGGGGCGATCCGCAGGAGCTGATTGGCGCAGCGGTCTTCCTCTCTTCCAAAGCATCCGATTTTGTTAACGGGCACCTGTTGTTTGTCGATGGCGGCATGCTGGTCGCCGTCTGATACAACACAACGCAACATCACGCAGCGCCCAGGCGCTGCATTTTTGGCCACCCCTAAATAATTCGAGTTGCAGGACGGCGGCAAGTGAATGAACCCGATGAGCTTACTTGAGTAAGTGATTCAGGTGAGTGAGCGCAGCCAACACACCTGCAACTTGCAGTATGACGGGGATATAAGAGAAACGATTATGCCATTAATAATAATTGCGGCAGGCGTCGCGCTGCTCCTGGTCCTGATGATTGGTTTTAAAGTTAACGGCTTTATTGCTCTGGTCCTGGTGGCGGCGGTCGTCGGTTTTGCCGAAGGGATGGATGCCCAGGCCGTTTTGCACTCAATACAAAATGGGATCGGCGGGACGCTCGGCGGTCTGGCGATGATCCTTGGCTTCGGCGCAATGCTCGGTAAGCTGATTTCCGATACCGGCGCGGCTCAGCGCATCGCCACCACGTTAATTGGCACGTTTGGTAAGAAACGCGTGCAGTGGGCGCTGGTGATCACCGGACTGGTGGTAGGTCTGGCGATGTTTTTCGAAGTCGGCTTTGTTCTGCTGCTGCCGCTGGTGTTTACGGTGGTGGCCTCTTCCGGCCTGCCGCTGCTGTACGTTGGCGTCCCGATGGTAGCTGCGCTGTCCGTGACCCACTGTTTTCTGCCGCCGCATCCGGGGCCGACCGCGATTGCCACCATTTTCGAGGCTAATCTCGGCACCACCCTGCTGTACGGCTTTATTATTACTATCCCGACGGTGATTGTTGCCGGGCCGCTGTTTTCTAAGCTGCTGACCCGCTTTGAGAAAGCGCCGCCGGAAGGGTTATTCAACCCGCATCTGTTCACCGAAGAAGAGATGCCGTCGTTCTGGAACAGTATCTTTGCCGCAGTAATCCCGGTCATACTGATGGCGGTCGCCGCAGTGTGCGAAATCACGCTGCCGAAAACCAACAGCGTACGGGTGTTCTTTGAGTTTATCGGTAACCCTGCGGTCGCGTTGTTTATCGCTATCGTGCTCGCCATTTTTACCCTTGGTCGGCGTAACGGACGTACGATCGAGCAAATTATGGATATCATTGGCGACTCTATCGGTGCGATTGCGATGATTGTGTTTATCATCGCCGGGGGCGGCGCGTTTAAGCAGGTTCTGGTCGACAGCGGCGTGGGGCAATATATCTCGCACCTGATGACCGGCACGTCGCTTTCTCCGTTGCTGATGTGCTGGACGGTCGCCGCCTTGCTGCGTATCGCGCTCGGTTCAGCCACCGTGGCGGCGATCACCACCGCAGGCGTGGTGCTGCCGATTATCAACGTCACTCATGCCGACCCGGCGCTGATGGTGCTGGCTACCGGCGCGGGCAGCGTGATTGCCTCCCACGTTAACGATCCGGGATTCTGGCTGTTTAAAGGCTATTTTAATCTCAGCGTCGGGGAAACGTTGCGTACCTGGACGGTAATGGAGACGCTGATTTCCATTATGGGGCTGCTGGGGGTTCTGGCGCTGAACGCCATTCTGCATTAAGACGGTCATCACCGGGGAGCACAGATCCGCGCTCCCCGGCACTGGAGAGAAAATGAGGAACCACAGAATTTCTTTGCAAGACATCGCCACGCTGGCGGGCGTGACCAAAATGACGGTGAGCCGCTACATTCGCTCGCCAAAAAAGGTCGCAAAAGAAACCGGCGAACGCATCGCGCAGATTATGGAGGAGATTAATTACATCCCCAACCGCGCGCCCGCGATGCTGCTGAATGCGCAAAGCTATACGCTTGGTGTGCTGATCCCCTCGTTTCAAAACCAGCTGTTCGCTGACATTCTGGCCGGCATTGAGTCGGTCACCTCGGACCATAACTATCAGACGCTGATCGCCAACTACAATTACGACCGGGAATCCGAGGAAGAGTCGGTGATCAATCTGCTGTCATACAATATCGACGGCATTATCCTGTCCGAGAAATATCACACCCTGCGCACGGTGAAGTTTCTGCGTTCAGCCAACATTCCGGTGGTGGAGCTGATGGATATTCAGGGCGATCGTCTGGACATGGAAGTAGGCTTCGATAACCGTCAGGCGGCGTTTGATATGGTCAGCACCATGCTGGATAAACGCCAGCGGCGCAAAATCCTCTATCTCGGTTCGAAAGACGACGTCCGCGATGAACAGCGCTATCGCGGCTATTGCGATGCCATGACGCGCCGGGATCTGGTGCCGCTGCGCGTCAATCCGCGTTCTATTTCGTCCATCCATCTCGGTACCCAGATGATGCGGGACGCGCTCGCCGCGCATCCGGATTTAGACGGCGTTTTTTGCACCAACGACGATATTGCGATGGGCGCGCTGCTGCTATGCCGCGAGCGCGATCTGGCCGTTCCGGAACAGATCTCAATTGCCGGTTTTCACGGGCTGGAAATGGGCAGGCAGATGATCCCAAGCCTCGCCAGCGTGATCACCCCACGTTTTGACATAGGCCGCATGGCAGCGCAGATGTTGCTGAGCAAAATCAAGAACAACGACCATAACCACAACACCGTGGATTTGGGGTACCAGATTTATCACGGCAATACGCTTTAAGTCATTTTCTCCGGCCATCGCATACTCTCTTTGATGGACATTGCCTATACTCCAGGCAAGATAAATGGAGGAAATCTCAATGAGCGCACCCCTGCTAATTGCCCGCACGCCGGACACCGAACTGTTTTTACTGCCAGGCATGGCCAACCGTCACGGACTGATTACCGGCGCGACCGGGACCGGTAAAACCGTCACGCTACAGAAGCTGGCCGAATCGCTGTCTGAAATTGGCGTACCGGTATTTATGGCCGATGTGAAAGGCGACTTAACCGGCGTGGCCGAGGAAGGGCAGGCCTCTGAAAAGCTGCTCGCCCGCCTGAAAAATATCGGCATTACCGACTGGCAACCGCATGCTAATCCGGTCACGGTGTGGGATATCTTCGGCGAAAAAGGTCACCCCGTGCGGGCCACGGTATCTGACCTCGGCCCGCTGCTGCTGGCCCGTTTGCTGAACCTCAACGACGTACAGTCCGGCGTGCTGGATATTATCTTCCGCATTGCTGATGACCAGGGTCTGCTGCTGCTCGATTTCAAAGACCTGCGAGCCATTACCCAGTACATCGGCGATAACGCCAAATCCTTCCAGAATCAATATGGCAATATCAGCAGCGCCTCGGTCGGGGCAATTCAGCGTGGACTGCTGTCGCTGGAGCAACAGGGGGCGGCGCACTTCTTTGGCGAACCGATGCTGGACATCAAAGACTGGATGCGAACTGACGCCAGCGGCAAAGGGATGATCAACATCCTCAGCGCAGAGAAGCTCTACCAGATGCCCAAACTGTACGCCGCCAGCCTGCTGTGGATGCTCTCCGAACTGTACGAACAGCTGCCGGAAGCAGGCGATCTGGAGAAGCCAAAACTGGTGTTCTTCTTCGATGAAGCTCACCTGCTGTTCAACGACGCTCCGCAGGTGCTGCTGGATAAAATCGAACAGGTGATCCGCCTGATCCGCTCGAAAGGGGTCGGCGTGTGGTTCGTCTCGCAAAACCCGTCAGATATTCCGGACAACGTGCTCGGTCAGTTGGGGAACCGAGTGCAGCACGCCCTGCGCGCGTTTACACCGAAGGATCAGAAAGCGGTGAAAACCGCCGCGCAAACCATGCGCGCCAACCCGGCATTTGATACCGAAAAAGCCATTCAGGAACTGGGAACCGGCGAGGCGCTGGTGTCGTTTCTGGACGCTAAAGGCAGCCCGTCTGTGGTTGAACGAGCAATGGTGATTGCGCCGTGCTCGCGGATGGGACCAGTGACGGATGACGAGCGTAACGGGCTGATTAATCACTCCTCGCTGTACGGTAAATATGAAGAACAGATCGACCGCGAGTCCGCCTATGAGCGTTTACAGCAAGGCGTGCAGGCCAGCACCGAGCAGCAAAATACACCTCCCGCCAACGGTAAAGCGATCGATGTGGACGGCGGTATTCTCGGTGGATTGAAGGATATTCTGTTTGGCAGCACCGGACCGCGCGGCGGCAAGCGTGATGGCGTGGTACAGAGCGTGGCGAAAAGCGCAGCGCGGCAGGTCACCAATCAGATAATCCGCGGCATGTTGGGGAGTTTGATGGGCGGGAGAAAACGCTAGCAGGAAGGCGCCCCTCCCGCACAGCGGGAGGGGCGAATATCAGGACTTACGCAGCATCAGCCACAGGCTTATCAGGAAGAAGCTGGCGCTTGGCAGCAACGCGCCGATAATCGGCGGAATGCCGTACACCAGCGTCAGCGGGCCAAAGATTTGGTCCAGCACATAGAACACAAAGCCGAAGCTAATCCCTGTCACCACGCGCACGCCCATCGGGACGCTACGCAGCGGACCAAAGATAAACGACAGCGCCATCAGCATCATTACCGCCACAGACAGCGGCTGGAAGACTTTGCTCCACATATTGAGCTGGTAGCGTCCGGCGTCCTGGCCGCTCGACTTCAGGTACTTCACGTAGTTATGCAGACCACTAATCGAGAGCGCATCAGGATCCAACGCCACGACGCCGAGCTTGTCGGGTGTAAGGTTGGTTTTCCAGGTACCGCTCACCGTCTGCGAGCCGGTGATTTGCTTCGGATCGGTCAGGTTGGATTCATCCACCTGCGACAAACGCCAGACCTTCTGCTCCGGGTCAAACGTCGCACTTGCGGCATAGCGGACGGACTGCAAACGGCGCTTGTCGTTAAAGGAGTAGATGCTAATTCCGCCTAACTCGGCGTCACCTTTCACCCGCTCGATGTAGACAAAGCTATCGCCATCTTTCGCCCACAAACCTTGCTGGGTCGAGAGCAGCGAGCCGCCGTACATCTGCTGCGCACGATAGTTACGCGCCATTTGTTCGCCCTGCGGCGCCACCCATTCGCCGATGGCCATCGTCAGCAACACCAGCGGAATCGCGGTTTTCATCACCGACAACGCCACCTGCATACGGGTAAAGCCAGAAGCCTGCATGACCACCAGTTCACTGCGCTGCGCCAGCATGCCCAGCCCCAGCAAAGCACCCAGCAGCGCCGCCATCGGGAAGAAGATCTGGATATCTTTCGGCGCGCTGAGCAGGGTATACAGCCCGGCGCCCATCGCATCGTAGCTCCCCTGCCCGGCTTTTTTCAGCTGGTCGACAAACTTGATGATCCCGGAGAGCGACACCAGCATGAACAACGTCATCATGATGGTGGTGAAAATGGTTTTACCGATATAGCGGTCAAGTACACCAAAAGGCTGCATTATACCGCTCCTTTACGCATAAAACGGGCACGTAAGCGGCGCATCGGCACCGTATCCCAGAGGTTAAGCACAATCGCCAGCGCCAGATACGCCAGGTTAACCGTCCACATCCAGAACACCGGATCCAGCTTACCTTTGCCGCCGTTCGACTTCAGCGATGTCTGAACCAGGAAGAACAGCAAATAAAGCAGCATTGCTGGCAGCATAGACAGTACGCGACCCTGACGCGGGTTAACCACGCTCAGCGGTACAACCATCAGCGCCATCATAAATACGGTGAATACTAACGTGATACGCCAGGTCAGCTCCGCACGGGCGCGATCGGTGTCGGTCGTCCATAGCGTACGCATGGTCATCTGGTCGGTATCGTTTGGATCCAGCGCCACGGCCTGATGACCGATAATCGCCTGATAATTCTGGAAGTCGGTAATGCGGAAATCGCGCAGCAGCGCGGTCCCTTCAAAACGCGTCCCCTGGTTCAGCGTCACGACCTGAGAGCCATCGCGCAATTGGGTAAGATGACCGGAGTCCGCTACCACCACCGAAGGACGGGCGTTACCTTTCGGGCGGATTTGCGCGAGGAACACATCGTTGAAGTTACTGCCGTCAACGCTTTCGATAAACAGCACCGAGCCGCCGTTAGTGGCCTGCTGGAATTGCCCCTGAGCAAGCGCCGCCATACCGGGATTCGCTTTCGCCTCCGCCAGGACTTCGTCCTGATGTCTGGAGGACCACGGTCCGGCCCACATCACGTTGACCGCCGCAATAATACTGGTAAACAGCGCCAGCACCATCGCCGCTTTTACTAAGACAGCCTTGCTCAGCCCGCAGGCGTGCATGACCGTAATTTCACTTTCGGTATACAGTTTGCCCAGCGTCATCAGCAGCCCGAGGAACAGGCTTAATGGCAAGATAAGTTGCGCCATTTCTGGCACGCCCAGCCCCAGCAGCGAGAGCACCAGATTCGCCGGGATATCACCGTCAACCGCCGCACCAAGGATCCTGACTAACTTTTGACAAAAGAAGATCAAAAGCAGGATGAATAGGATCGCAAGTTGGCTTTTGAGCGTTTCCCGAACCAGATATCTTATGATTATCACTTTAAATACGCCCGTAAAAACCCGTCTTTTGCCGGAATTTAGCTTGTTTCATGGCTTAAACGTCATTTATTCTCTTGAGTCGTCGAAATCGTCGCTAAGATCATTATACTCAACGGATCCACCTCTCAGAAATTGTTCTGACGTGCCAATGCCGTAATAACGTTAAGATTAACACGAAGTCACCGCAACAGCGGGTATGAGTTACGAAAGCTTGCAATTCTATCCGTAGCCACCGCCGTTGTCTTTAAGATTCAGGAGCGTAGTGCATGGAGTTCAGTGTAAAAAGCGGTAGCCCGGAGAAACAGCGGAGTGCGTGCATCGTCGTGGGTGTCTTTGAACCACGCCGTCTCTCTCCGATTGCAGAGCAGCTCGACAAGATCAGCGACGGGTACATCAGCGCACTGCTGCGTCGTGGCGAACTGGAAGGCAAACCAGGTCAAACCCTGTTGCTGCACCATGTTCCTAACGTTCTGTCTGAGCGAATTCTCCTCATTGGTTGTGGCAAAGAGCGCGAGCTTGATGAGCGCCAGTACAAGCAGGTCATTCAGAAAACCATCAATACGCTGAATGATACTGGCTCAATGGAAGCCGTCTGCTTCCTGACTGAGCTGCACGTCAAAGGGCGCAATAACTACTGGAAAGTGCGTCAGGCCGTTGAGACAGCACAGGAAACGCTGTACAGCTTTGATCAACTGAAGACCAACAAAAGCGAGCCGCGTCGTCCGCTGCGTAAAATGGTCTTCAACGTACCGACCCGCCGGGAACTAACCAGCGGTGAACGTGCGATCCAGCACGGTCTGGCGATCGCCGCCGGCATTAAAGCGGCAAAAGATCTCGGCAACATGCCGCCGAACATCTGTAACGCCGCTTACCTTGCTTCTCAGGCGCGCCAACTGGCAGACAGCTACAGCAAAAATGTTGTAACCCGCGTGATCGGCGAGCAGCAGATGAAAGAGCTGGGCATGCACTCTTATCTGGCCGTCGGTCACGGCTCGCAGAATGAGTCGCTGATGTCGGTCATCGAGTACAAAGGCAATCCGTCCGAAGACGCGCGTCCGATCGTGCTGGTCGGTAAAGGGTTAACCTTTGACTCCGGCGGTATCTCCATCAAACCTGCCGAAGGCATGGATGAGATGAAATACGACATGTGCGGCGCGGCAGCGGTATATGGCGTGATGCGCATGGTGGCCGAGCTTCAGCTGCCAATCAACGTCGTCGGCGTGCTGGCAGGCTGCGAAAACATGCCGGGTGGCCGTGCGTATCGTCCAGGCGACGTGCTGACCACCATGTCTGGTCAGACCGTTGAAGTACTCAATACCGATGCCGAAGGCCGTCTGGTCCTGTGCGACGTATTAACCTACGTCGAGCGCTTTGAGCCAGAAGCGGTGATTGACGTCGCAACCCTGACCGGCGCGTGCGTGATTGCGCTGGGCCATCACATCACCGGACTGATGTCGAACCACAACCCGCTGGCGCATGAGCTGATCGGTGCGTCCGAACAGGCTGGCGACCGCGCGTGGCGTTTGCCGCTGGGCGATGAATACCAGGAGCAGCTAGAGTCCAACTTTGCGGATATGGCGAACATCGGCGGACGTCCTGGCGGCGCCATTACCGCGGGCTGCTTCCTGTCACGCTTTACCCGTAAGTACAACTGGGCGCACCTCGATATCGCCGGTACCGCATGGCGTTCAGGGAAAGCCAAAGGCGCAACCGGTCGTCCGGTGGCGCTGCTGTCGCAGTTCCTGCTCAATCGTGCCGGTTTTAACGGCGAAGAGTAAGGCGGTAAGCACAAGCAATAAGACCCGTAGGCCGGATAAGCGCAACGCCATCCGGCCTACGGTTGTGCATCATGGCAACGCATTTAAATTCACCAGAAGAAGCCCCATATATGAGAAACGCAACTTTCTATCTTCTGGACAATGACACGCAACACGATGGCTTGAGCGCCGTCGAGCAGTTGGTGTGTGAAATTGCCGCAGAACGTTGGCGTGCTGGCAAGCGCGTGCTGATCGCCTGCGAAAACGAAAAGCAGGCTCTTCGACTGGATGAAGCCCTGTGGGCAAGACCGGCAGAAAGCTTTGTTCCGCATAATCTGGCAGGTGAAGGCCCCAGAGGCGGCGCACCGGTAGAGATTGCCTGGCCGGAGAAACGCAACAGCAGCCCGCGCGACCTGCTTATCAGTTTGCGCGTTGGCTTTGCAGATTTTGCCACCGCTTTCACAGAAGTGATAGACTTCGTCCCTTACGAAGATTCTTTGAAACAATCGGCACGCGATCGCTACAAAGCTTACCGCGTGGCTGGTTTTAACCTGAATACGGCAACCTGGAAATAATGGAAAAGACATACAACCCACAAGATATCGAACAGCCGCTTTACGAGCACTGGGAAAAGCAGGGCTATTTCAAACCTAACGGCGATGAAAGCAAAGAGTCCTTCTGCATCATGATCCCGCCGCCGAACGTCACCGGCAGTTTGCATATGGGTCATGCTTTCCAGCAAACCATCATGGATACCATGATCCGCTACCAGCGCATGCAGGGTAAAAACACCCTGTGGCAGGCCGGTACAGATCACGCGGGTATCGCAACCCAGATGGTGGTTGAACGTAAGATTGCCGCTGAAGAAGGTAAAACCCGCCACGACTACGGTCGCGAAGCGTTTATCGACAAAATCTGGCAGTGGAAAGCGGAATCCGGCGGCACCATCACCCGCCAGATGCGCCGTCTCGGCAACTCCGTTGACTGGGAGCGCGAGCGCTTCACCATGGACGAAGGTCTTTCCAATGCCGTGAAAGAAGTCTTCGTTCGCCTGTACAAAGAAGACCTGATTTACCGTGGCAAACGCCTGGTGAACTGGGACCCGAAACTGCGCACCGCGATTTCCGACCTGGAAGTGGAAAACCGCGAGTCGAAAGGCTCAATGTGGCACATCCGCTATCCGCTGGCCGACGGCGCGAAAACCGCTGATGGTAAAGATTACCTGGTCGTCGCCACCACCCGTCCGGAAACCGTACTGGGCGATACCGGCGTGGCCGTCAACCCGGAAGATCCGCGTTATAAAGATCTGATTGGCAAGTTTGTTGTTCTGCCGCTGGTTAACCGCCGCATTCCCATCGTCGGCGATGAACACGCTGATATGGAAAAAGGCACCGGCTGCGTGAAGATCACCCCGGCGCACGACTTTAACGACTACGAAGTCGGGAAACGTCACGGCCTGCCGATGATCAATATTCTGACCTTTGACGGCGACATCCGTGAAACCGCGGAAGTGTACGACACCAAAGGCGAAGAATCCGACGTTTATTCCAATGAAATCCCGGCTGAGTTCCAGAAGCTGGAGCGCTTTGCCGCGCGTAAAGCGGTGGTTGCCGCCGTTGATGCGCTGGGCCTGCTGGAAGAAATTAAACCGCACGACCTGACCGTACCTTACGGCGACCGTGGCGGCGTGGTTATTGAACCGATGCTGACCGACCAGTGGTACGTCCGTGCCGACGTGCTGGCGAAACCGGCGGTTGAAGCGGTTGAAAACGGCGACATTCAGTTCGTACCGAAGCAGTACGAAAACATGTACTTCTCCTGGATGCGCGATATTCAGGACTGGTGTATTTCCCGTCAGCTGTGGTGGGGTCACCGTATCCCGGCATGGTATGACAACGACGGCAACGTCTACGTTGGCCGTACCGAAGACGAAGTGCGTCAGGAAAACAACCTCGGTGCCGACGTTCAGCTTCGCCAGGACGAAGACGTTCTCGATACCTGGTTCTCCTCCGCACTGTGGACCTTCTCTACCCTGGGCTGGCCGGAAAACACCGACGCGCTGCGTCAGTTCCACCCAACCAGCGTGATGGTTTCCGGTTTCGACATCATCTTCTTCTGGATTGCCCGCATGATCATGATGACCATGCACTTCATCAAAGATGAAAACGGCAAGCCGCAAGTGCCGTTTAAGACCGTCTACATGACCGGTCTGATCCGCGACGACGAAGGCCAGAAGATGTCCAAATCCAAGGGCAACGTCATTGACCCGTTGGATATGGTCGACGGTATCTCCCTGGCAGAACTGCTGGAGAAACGTACCGGCAACATGATGCAGCCGCAGCTTGCTGAGAAAATCCGCAAGCGCACCGAGAAGCAGTTCCCGGACGGCATTGAGCCGCACGGCACCGACGCCCTGCGTTTCACCCTGGCGGCGCTGGCCTCAACCGGTCGCGACATCAACTGGGACATGAAGCGTCTGGAAGGCTACCGTAACTTCTGTAACAAGCTGTGGAACGCCAGCCGCTTCGTGCTGATGAATACCGAAGATCAGGATTGCGGCTTCAGCGGCGGCGAAATGACCCTGTCGCTGGCGGATCGCTGGATTCTGGCTGAGTTCAACCAGACCATCAAAGCGTACCGCGATGCGCTGGATAACTTCCGCTTCGATATTGCGGCGGGCATTCTGTACGAATTCACCTGGAACCAGTTCTGCGACTGGTATCTGGAGCTGACCAAGCCGGTCATGAACGGCGGAACGGAGGCTGAACTGCGCGGCACCCGCAACACGCTGGTGACGGTGCTGGAAGGTCTGCTGCGTCTGGCGCATCCGATTATTCCTTTCATCACGGAAACCATCTGGCAGCGCGTGAAGGTCATCAAAGGCATCAACGCCGATACCATCATGCTGCAACCGTTCCCGCAGTACGATGCAGCGCAGGTCGATGCCGCAGCGGCGTCTGACACCGAATGGCTGAAGCAGGCGATCGTTGCCGTACGTAACATCCGTGCGGAAATGAACATCGCCCCAGGTAAACCGCTCGAACTGCTGCTGCGTGGTTGCAGCGCTGATGCGATGCGCCGTGTGAACGATAACCGCAGCTTCCTGCTGAACCTGGCGCGTCTGGAAAGCATCACCGTGCTGCCAGCCGATGACAAAGGTCCAGTCTCCGTGACCAAAATCATCGACGGCGCCGAGCTGCTGATCCCGATGGCTGGCCTCATCAATAAAGAAGATGAGCTGGCGCGTCTGGCGAAAGAAGTGGCGAAAATCGAAGGTGAGATTGCCCGTATCGAAGGCAAACTTTCCAACGAAGGTTTCGTTGCTCGCGCACCGGAAGCAGTTATCGCCAAAGAGCGTGAGAAGCTGGACGGTTATGCAGAAGCGAAAGCGAAGCTGATTGAGCAGCAGGCGGTCATCGCCGCGCTGTAATTGCCGTTACGTTATACACGTATTAAAGGCCGGAGCATGCTCCGGCCTTGTTGTATCAGATGAACGGGAAGTAGGTCATCACACCACGTGATACCCACATCGCCGGACCTGTTTCCAAGGCCTCTGTATGGTCAGTCAGTTCCAGCGCATCCAAATCCCCTTGTACATAGGAGTTACTGGCCAGCCAACTGACCAGCCACATTTTCATCCACGGATAAGCTAGCCCAAACGTGATGCCTGAAATAAACAACACCAGTACAAAACGCCAGATCAGGCCATGTGCAGTGACGGAAGAATGAAAGCGGATTTTGCCCTCGGCCAGCGCCAGGTTATTCATGAACAGATTACGTAGCGTGGTGTATAAATAGCTTCCAACCACAATAATTCCAGCGAAATAGAGAAAATAGCTCGCCATTATTCTGCTCTGATTCTCCCGGATAAATTCGTCGTCGGCCACGCCTAACACTGCCAACATCACCATTTGCAGAAAGATAGGGGCAATTAGCCAGACAATCACAACAACAAATGGCAGCAGTACCAGCACGGCTTTAATACACCCCACTATGCTTGCTTTCATATTGACGTTAATAGTAAAGCGGTGAATACCAAAATTACCGCCATTACCCACTAACTGCATCCATTTTGCATAGGTAATACCGTAGGTGATACCCATGCCCACAATTCCCACCAACGCGATAAATGCTATTCTGATAAGCATTCCAGTACTGCCCTCAATCCAGTCGGTGGCAAGTATCAGAAGATAAATCACTCCCCAGTTCACCACAGCAAGCACCACTGGCACAACCAGTAAAAAAAGCCATGCATGTAACTGTGAGCAGTCAAAACCAAAACGCACACCGTTAAGCGACGTCATCATCGCCTGATACTGCAGGCTTTTTATGGTCATTAATGGAAGGACAGCTACCAGTAAACCAATCAAAGTAAAACCAACGAGAGGGCTGCCGTTAGCAATAGAACTCATGCTGGCACCATAAACCACCATAATCGACAAGAAGCTTACGAATATCGCGCCACCTGTCGCCTTATAGGTAAAGGGTTGGCCATTGAGAGTCATATTCTCGTAAATATAACGCCGACATTTCACTATCGCCCACGGTGTATAAATACCCAGAGTAATACAACACAGCAAAAAATTGACAATGCAAATAATAAAGTACTGCCATCCTTTACCGATAAAAATAAATGTGTGTCGTTGATTTTCCCGACCACCAACAAAATCATTCATGAACAATATCCCTAATATAAATTCCATTAAGATAAAAAATAAAAACCAGTGTTTATTTACTGGTTCGTTTACAATACTATTTTTAATTAGCCAATGTGTTTTAATTTTTTCTGATTCAGGAACGTCTTGCACCCGACAGAAGAGAGTGGTATTAAATAAATATATAAGTGTATTTTTAGAATTGAGCCATATTATGAATGTTGTGCTACCCTCCACGCTTACGCTGCGCCGAATCACCGCAGCAGATAATGCCGCTATCGCTGCGGTGATCCGCAAAGTTTCCGCTGAATACGGGCTTACTGCCGATAAGGGCTATACCGTTGCCGACCCTAATCTGGATGAACTATTCCAGGTTTACAGCCAGCCGGGCGCGGCCTACTGGGTGGTTGAGCAAAACGGTGAAGTCGTGGGCGGCGGCGGCGTTGCGCCGTTAGGATGTAGCGAACCGGACATTTGCGAACTGCAAAAGATGTACTTCCTGTCGAGCGCACGCGGTCAGGGGCTGGCGAAAAAGCTGGCGCTGATGGCCCTCGAACATGCCCGTGAGCAGGGTTTCAAACAGTGCTATCTGGAGACCACGGCGTTTCTGACCGAGGCAATCCGCCTGTATGAACATTTAGGGTTTGAGCATATCAGCGAAGCGCTGGGCTGTACCGGGCACGTGGATTGCGAAGTGCGGATGTTAAAGCCCCTCTGACTTCAGTATGAGGGGCAATGGTTGCGTTACTGCATTTCGGCGGAGAGCATCAGCCGAATGACGCCAGCCGCGCGAGCGGTTGGCAGCGTCAGCACCTGTGACCATAAATCCTGCACCATTTCACAAGCGACTTTCTCTTTGCCCACACCTTTACTCGGATCAGCCATAATCTGGATATCCGGTCCAAAGCGCTGTACCAATCCCGGGCCGATGGATTGCAGATCCTGAAGCGCAAGCTGTTTCTCTTGCGCCGTAACCGTATGTTTGTTCGGGCCATAAGCCGCGTGCATCATACTCATGTCGCTGGCCATTCGACGATTCATCAGCTCCCGCGGAATAATACGCACCGGGTTAATCCCGCCTTTCACCGCCGGGAACAGAAAGCGAAAACACTCGTCATCGCCCACTTTTGCCACCGCAGCAATCTGCTCGAGGTTAATTTTCATATACTCAATCACATTGGCATCGGGTGCCTGCTGCAAACGCGCCATCTGTACCTGCAGGATTTGCGGCTGAATAGCGTCGATAATCTGTTGTTCGCTTTTCCCAGCTTCTTTCAGTTGCGTTGCCTGGTTGAGGATATTCTGCCATAACGCGGGTTCTTGCTCTTTAAGTACCTGATAAACAGGCATTGCCAGCATCGCATTTTCAAATTTCTGCGCGTCCGTCAGCCCATAATCAGGGCTTTCGCGCGGGATCAGGTAGTGCACATCAAACAGATTCCACGCGACAATCGCTACCACAAAAACCACCGCGCCGGAGATCTTTCCCAGCCAGCCTTTTTTGCGAAACATGCCAACGACGATAGCAATCACCGCCCCGATATAACCCGCCAACAATACGTGTGCCCAGTTCATTAACCATCCTTATGCAAAACAGTCTCTGTTGCGGGGATATATTTCCCCTTCGTGTGTTTTGATTATTACGGCAGCAGCGAGCGATTTCCAGCCACCAGATTTTGCTAATGGAAACAGGAAAGGTAAAACCGCGCGACGATTAGCGCCGCGCGTCAGAGAAGAGAGTCAGGCTGGCACGCCGCTGTGGAAGCGGAATTCATCGTCGGGAGAAGTAATCAATGCGGCTTCTACTTCGCCAAAGAACCGCACCCGACGACTGATATCGTCGGCAGAAACCTGCTGTGCCAGCGCCAGATAGTCCTGATAGTGCCGCGCCTCGGATCGCAGCAGCGAAAGATAAAATGCCTGTAAATCGTCATCCAAATACGGCGCCAGCGCGGCGAACCGTTCACAAGAACGCGCCTCAATGTAAGCCCCGCAAATCAGTTTGTCGATTAGCGTTAATGGCTCGTGGGTTCGCACCTCTTTGAGCATGCCTTTGGCATAACGGCTGGCGGTAATTTTGACATAGGGAATGTTGCGGCTCATCATCGCCTCACGCACCTGCCAGAAGTGGTGCAGCTCTTCTTTGATCAGCAAAACCATGCTGTCGATCAGCTTGCGCCCCCACGGGTCGTCAGTTTGCGGCATTACGCTTTTGCTTATCTGTTTATTCAGCGCGATAAAATCCGGTTCATCCCCTTCTCTGAAAGCATACGCTTCATAGGGTTTCAGCCAGTCCAGTAGCGCCTGCGATCCCTGTTTATCTGCAACATACTTACGCACCAGCAGCATGGCCGTTTGCGCCGCTTTCAGCTCGCAGACGAGATGATCCGTCAGTAACAGAGGGAGATTCGCCGGGGCTCGCGCTTTATCAAGCCAGGCCTGGGGCGTTTTACAGTGCAGGAAGTTGTGGATCGGGGAAAGTATTTGCAGGTAATCCATACGTTATCCTTGGCCTACGGCAGCAGACGCTACCGTAGGTCAGCAGATGACTTAGTGACGCACGCCGTCATCATCTTCGTCGACGAGGTCTTCATCGTCGCCGTCTTCACCTTCTTCGCCGTTCGGGTCTTCAAAATAGGTGCCCCAACCGTCGTATTCCACATCAAATTTTTCAGCCAGGTTCATCAGTTGCTCAACCTGAGCGTCGATCAACTCGGCATTCAGAGCACATTCGCTCAGGATGTCACAGCAAATAACCGTGTCGCCCTCTTCCACTTCCAGCTCTTCCGGCTCGGTCACTTCATAACCCAGCTTGAAGGCTTCTACTGCCGCTTTTTCCAGGGTTTCAAAGTCGTCCGCGGAAAGGTGATGCTCGATGGTGTACAGCGCGTCTGGATCGCTGCCATCTTCGAGTAACTCTTCAATAATCAAGCGCGTTTCTTCACGCTGTTCTTCCAGTAGTTCCGGGTTTGCCATGGCTCATTCCTCATAATGTCCTGCCGATACTCTTATTGTCACATACCGCTGTCATTGCCTCCACCTTTCCAGGAAAGATTTGTTAAACAAGGTTGCAAATGAATAAACATCCATATAAATTGAATTTTAATTCAATAAATGGCCTAAACCATGTGAGGGAACTATGTCTGCGTTTTATCAGAAACATTTTTTGAAACTGCTTGATTTCACCTCTGCTGAACTCACGTCACTGCTCCAGCTCGCCGCGCAGCTCAAAACGGATAAGAAAAACGGTACCGAGGTCGCTAAACTCACCGGTAAAAACATCGCGCTCATCTTCGAAAAAGACTCAACCCGCACCCGTTGCTCTTTCGAAGTTGCCGCATACGATCAGGGCGCGCGCGTGACGTATCTCGGGCCGAGCGGCAGCCAGATTGGTCATAAAGAGTCGATCAAAGACACCGCCCGCGTACTCGGTCGTATGTACGACGGTATTCAGTATCGGGGCCACGGTCAGGAAATTGTCGAGACGCTGGCGGAATATGCCGGAGTTCCGGTTTGGAACGGATTAACCAACGAATTTCACCCTACCCAGCTGCTGGCGGATTTACTCACGATGCAGGAACACCTGCCGGGTAAAGCGTTTAATGAGATGGTGCTGGTCTACACCGGCGATGCCCGCAACAATATGGGCAATTCCATGCTGGAAGCCGCTGCGTTAACCGGACTGGATCTGCGTCTGGTCGCGCCCCAGGCCTGCTGGCCGGAGGAAAGCCTCGTTGCAGAGTGCAAAGCGCTGGCACAGAAAAACGGCGGCAATATAACGCTAACCGAAGATGTCGCCACGGGCGTGAAAGGCGCGGACTTCATCTATACCGACGTCTGGGTATCGATGGGCGAAGCGAAAGAGAAATGGGCCGAACGTATTGCGCAGTTGCGTAAGTACCAGGTTAATAGCGCGATGATGGCGTTGACCGGCAATCCGCAGGTGAAATTCCTGCACTGCCTGCCTGCGTTCCATGACGATCAAACCACGCTTGGCAAACAAATGGCGCAGGAATATGGTCTGCACGGCGGCATGGAAGTGACCGACGAGGTGTTTGAGTCACCCGCCAGTATCGTATTTGATCAGGCGGAAAACCGAATGCACACCATCAAAGCGGTGATGGTCGCGACGCTTTCCAAATCATAGCGTTGCGCGATTGAATTGCCGGATGGCGATGCTGACGCACCCTATCCGGCCTACCATCGTACTTCCTTAGGCCGGGTAAGTCGCACCCGGCAAACCGGTTTATGCTACCCGCATTTTCACCACGGCTTTGCGTACCAGCGCCGGAGCGCCGACCGCGCACAGCGGTTTATGCACTTCACCCGGATAAAAGACGACGAAGTCACCTTCGTTCAGCACCACCGTTTTCTCCTGTTCGCCTTCCGGCAGGAAGGCGATATCTTTATCCGCCAGCCAGTCAGTTTCCGGTGCGCCCGCAGGCTGCGTGCTGAAAGTCATGCCTTCCTGACCTTTGAGCAGGATCTGAATATCCAGATAGCGAGCGTGATATTCGGCGCGGCGCTGCGCAAACGGCTCCGTCATATCTTCAGCAATCAGATAGAACAGACGTTCGCCGTCGATGTCGTGCTTACCCTTTTCCGTCGCATCCGTCACGTGCGCTTTAATGTGCTCAATCGCCTGACGCAGCTCTTCCGGCAGCCAGGCATCCAGGTTGTGAATATTGCCGACAATCATTTCAAACCCCTTAATTAAAACATCGTTTCATTTTGGTTGTTATACGAAAAAACGGTCTGCCATACCACTGCTATTTACCGATATTTTGCGTCAACGCATGTTTATCGCTGATGATGTTAAATAATTGCTAATAGCCAGCAACAGGTTATGCATAAACTCTGCATAACTTTCGTCTCATACTTTTCAACTCAGTCACTAACTCACTGTTATAGAAAGCTTTGTTAGAAAAACCAGCTATCGATCACAGTTTACGTCTCCTTCGTTATCTTTCTTCATCGTCATATTTATTTTGAAATAAACCTTACAGCACAAATAATAAAATAATAGATTCGCATAAAAATTCATTAAATATAGAAAAACATATAAAAATCAACGCACTATTTAATTTATTAAATATTTAGATATGTACATAAAATTAACACAGTTAAATAACAAGACATATTCCTGCGTAGTAATTCAATTATTCATGTTTTTATTTTTTAAATTCTCAGAGCCATCTCATAAATTAAACAACAAATGCCAAACATCGACCTGACTGTGAAATGAATCACGTTTCTCTATCAGATAAGATCTAAATATAGATTCTGAAATCAGCTGAAAAATCATGACTGCAATAAACATTATTTGCAGGCACCTCCTCTTTATTTTTTAAAATCGTATTAAAGGAATAATGATGGAAAAGCATTATGTCGGGTCTGAAATCGGTCAATTACGTAGCGTAATGCTACATCGCCCTAACCTCAGCCTAAAAAGGCTGACGCCGTCAAATTGCCAGGAACTGCTTTTTGATGATGTTCTTTCGGTAGAACGTGCAGGAGAAGAGCATGACATTTTCGCCAACACGTTACGTCAACAGGGAATTGAGGTTCTGTTACTCACTGATTTATTGACACAAACTCTGGATATCCCCGATGCCAAAAGCTGGCTACTGGATACACAAATTTCTGATTATCGGCTTGGCCCCGCTTTCGCCACGGATATTCGCGCCTGGCTTGCAGATATGCAGCACCGGGAGCTCGCCCGACATTTAAGCGGTGGGCTGACATACGGAGAAATTCCTGCCTCAATCAAAAATATGGTGGTCGATACTCACGATATTAATGACTTTATTATGAAGCCATTACCAAACCACTTATTTACCCGCGACACCTCATGCTGGATATATAACGGCGTATCCATTAATCCGATGGCAAAAACTGCACGTCAACGAGAAACTAATAACTTGCGGGCGATTTACCGTTGGCATCCACAATTTGCCGATGGTGATTTTATTAAATATTTCGGCGATGAAAATATTAATTACGACCACGCCACATTAGAAGGTGGAGATGTACTGGTCATTGGTCGCGGCGCAGTTCTCATCGGTATGTCGGAACGTACCACGCCGCAGGGCATTGAGTTCCTTGCCCAGTCGCTATTTAAGCATCGCCAGGCAGAACGCGTCATCGCAGTCGAACTGCCGAAACATCGCTCCTGTATGCACCTCGATACCGTCATGACCCACATCGATATCGATACCTTCTCCGTCTACCCGGAAGTGGTGCGCCCGGATGTCCAGTGCTGGACCCTGACACCAGACGGGCGTGGCGGCCTGAAACGCACCCAGGAAAGTACGCTGGTACATGCCCTCGAAAAAGCACTTGGCCTCGACCAGATCAATCTGATCACCACCGGTGGCGACGCCTTCGAAGCTGAACGCGAACAGTGGAATGACGCGAACAATGTTCTGACGCTGCGCCCCGGGGTTGTGGTGGGCTACGAACGCAACATTTGGACCAACGAGAAATACGACAAAGCTGGCATCACTGTTTTACCCATTCCTGGCGACGAACTGGGACGTGGGCGCGGCGGTGCGCGCTGCATGAGTTGCCCACTGGAACGCGACGGTATTTAAGGAGACGTTATGGAAAACAAACCTACCCTGGTTGTGGCGCTGGGCGGCAATGCGCTACTCAAACGCGGCGAACCGCTGGAAGCCGACATCCAACGCAAGAATATTGAGCTGGCGGCAAGAACTCTCGCTCAGCTCACGCAGCAGTGGCGCGTAATTCTGGTACACGGCAATGGCCCGCAGGTTGGACTTTTGGCATTACAAAACAGTGCTTATGCCAACGTCACCCCCTATCCGCTCGATATTCTCGGCGCAGAAAGTCAGGGAATGATTGGCTATATGCTGCAACAGGCCCTGAAAAACCAGCTCCCACAGCGTGAAATTAGTGTCCTGCTGACTCAGGTTGAAGTCGATGCCCACGATCCGGCCTTCAGCAATCCCACCAAATATATCGGGCCGATTTATGACGAACCCCAGGCCCACGCGTTACAGGCGGAAAAAGGCTGGGTTTTCAAAGCCGATGGTAAAGCATTCCGCCGTGTTGTGCCCTCTCCACAACCCAAACGAATCGTGGAAAGTGACGCCATTCGCACACTGATCGCCCGCGATCATCTGGTTATCTGCAACGGCGGTGGCGGCGTACCGGTGGTGGAAAAAGCCGATGGCTACCACGGTATTGAAGCGGTGATCGACAAAGATCTCTCCGCCGCCCTGCTCGCCAAACAAATCCACGCCGATGCGCTGCTGATCCTGACCGATGCCGATGCGGTGTATCTCGACTGGGGCAAACCTACCCAGCGCCCGCTGGCTCAGGTTACGCCGGAACGGCTCGGCGAAATGCAATTCGACGCCGGTTCAATGGGCCCCAAAGTCACCGCCTGCGCGGAATTTGTCTCTCACTGTCACGGGATTGCTGGCATCGGCTCGTTGGCTGACGGTTCGGCCATTCTCGCTGGTGACAAAGGCACGCTAATTCGGCGCGAAGCCACTGATGTTAACGCTTAAGGCTTTTTTTGCTGGGTAAAGCGAAGCCTTATCCAGCCTACATAAGGATATTTTCATGACTGTTAACCTGAAAAATCGCAATTTTCTCAAATTGCTGGACTACACCCCAACGGAAATCCAGTACCTGATCGATCTGGCTATCGAGTTAAAAACGGCGAAAAAAGCCGGGCGCGAAAGGCAAACGCTGGTCGGTAAAAATATCGCGCTAATCTTCGAAAAAACGTCAACTCGCACCCGCTGCGCCTTTGAAGTCGGCGCTTTCGATCAGGGCGCACAGGTGACCTACCTTGGCCCAAGCGGCTCGCAGATTGGTCATAAAGAGTCGATGAAAGATACCGCCCGCGTGTTAGGTCGCATGTATGACGGTATTGAATACCGCGGCTACGGCCAGGAGATCGTGGAAGAACTGGGGCAGTTCGCTGGTGTGCCGGTCTGGAACGGGCTGACGAATGAATTCCACCCTACGCAGATCCTCGCGGATCTGATGACCATGCTGGAACACGCCCCGGGTAAAACCTTACCCGAACTGAGCTTCGCTTACCTCGGTGACGCCCGCAATAACATGGGCAATTCGCTGATGGTCGGCGCGGCGAAAATGGGGATGGATATTCGTCTGGTCGCACCGAAATCCTTCTGGCCGGACGAGGCGCTGGTTGCCGAATGCCGTGAAATCGCCAGCGTGACGGGCGCGCGCATTACGCTCACAGAGGATGTTGAGGAAGGTGTTTACGACGTGGACTTTCTCTACACCGATGTCTGGGTTTCGATGGGAGAACCCAAAGAGGCGTGGGCAGAACGCGTCAGCCTGATGACGCCTTATCAAATTAACCAGCAGGTCATCGATGCAACCGGCAATCCCAATGTGAAATTCATGCACTGCCTGCCCGCCTTCCATAACGAGCACACCAAAGTGGGCCGTGAAATCGAAGCGGCTTACGGCCTGAAAGGGCTTGAAGTCACGGAGGAGGTATTTGAGTCAGCGCATTCCATCGTCTTCGACGAAGCAGAAAACCGGATGCATACCATCAAAGCGGTCATGGTAGCGACACTCGGCGACTAACCCCAGCGGGCATGTGTCGCCTGGCGGCATATGCCCAAGCTATCCGGAGAACATCATGGGCAAATTCAAATTTCCCAGCGCGTATACCATCCTGTTTATTCTTATTGCGCTCGTCGCCGTTATGACCTGGATTGTCCCTGCCGGGAAATACCAGATGGCGATGAATGCCACCCTGGGCAAAGAAGTGCCGGTTGCCGGTACCTATGCCCCAACAGAGGCGCATCCACAAGGTTTAACGGCTGTACTGCTGGCTCCGATTGACGGGCTTTATAACCACGAAACCTACACCGCAGGCGCGATTGATGTGGCGTTGTTTGTCCTGATTATTGGCGGGTTTCTCGGCGTGGTAAACAAAACAGGCGCCATCGACGCAGGAATCGAACGCGTGACGGTCAGGCTGAACGGCAAAGAAGAGTGGATGATCCCCATCCTGATGGGACTTTTCGCCGCCGGAGGTACGATTTACGGCATGGCGGAAGAATCACTTCCTTTCTACACCTTATTGGTTCCGGTCATGATGGCTGCGCGCTTTGATCCACTGGTTGCTGCTGCAACCGTTTTGCTTGGCGCAGGCATCGGCACCCTCGGTTCAACAATCAACCCTTTCGCAACGGTTATCGCCGCTAACGCCGCCGGGATCCCCTTCACCCAGGGAATGCTGATGCGCATTCTGCTGCTGGTCGTCGGCTATGTTATCTGTGTGGTATGGGTCATGCGCTATGCACGGAAAGTTCGCAGCCATCCTGAGCTTTCCATCGTGGCCGATAAAATGGAGGAAAACCGTGCCCATTTTCTCGGTAGTCGCGCCAATACCAATCTTGAATTCACGGCTACGCGTAAGTGGATCCTGCTGATATTCGCCGCCGCCTTTGCAGTGATGATTTATGGCGTCGCGGTGCTCGGCTGGTGGATGGCTGAAATATCTGGGGTTTTTCTGGCATCTGCGATTATCGTCGGCGTGATTGCCCGCATGAGTGAAGAAGCATTCACCAGTACCTTCATTGACGGGGCACGGGATCTGCTCGGCGTGGCGCTGATTATCGGCATTGCGCGCGGTATCGTCGTGGTGATGGACAACGGCATGATCACCCACACCATTTTGCACAGCGCCGAAAATTTAGTCTCCGGTCTGTCCACCACCATTTTCATCAATGTGACTTACTGGCTGGAAGTCTTGCTCTCCTTCCTGGTCCCTTCCTCGTCTGGCCTGGCGGTGCTCACGATGCCCATTATGGCCCCGCTGGCTGACTTCGCCCATGTGCAAAGGGATCTGGTCGTCACCGCGTATCAATCCGCTTCCGGCATTGTGAATCTGATTACCCCCACCTCAGCGGTTGTGATGGGTGGGTTGGCCATCGCTCGTGTTCCTTATGTGCGCTACCTGAAATGGGTCGCACCACTGCTGCTAATTCTGACGGTGCTGAACATGGTTGTTCTGAGTATCGGCGCGATGCTGTAGTCCTGTTGGCCGTCGGATCCCGACGGCTTTTTTGAGCGCGCTCTCGTTTTTCTGCACAACCGCCCGTTTGAGCCGTTATTGATACTGCAAATGTGGTGAATTTCGCCATCGCATTGATACAAATGATAAATTTAGGGTGTTTTTATGAAGGAATTCGATGATTACTCGACCAAAGAGCAGAAACAGTTGGCGATTTGTCAGCGCCTGATTAGCGAAAAAAGCTACCTGTCTCAGGAAGCGCTTCGCCGCGATCTACAACACCATGGTTTCACCGGGATTAGCCAGTCAACGGTATCTCGTCTGCTGAAACTGCTCGGTGCTATAAAAATAAGAAATACAAAAGGGCAAAAAATTTATTCTGTAAATCCGCAATCACGACCCGCGCCTGATGCTGCCCGATCGATTGCTGAAATGGTGGTCAGCGTGGAACACAATAGCGAGTTTATCCTCATCCACACGGCGGCTGGCTATGGTCGCGCCGTAGCCAGAATCCTCGATTATCACGCGTTGCCAGAAATTCTCGGCGTCATTGCCGGTAGCAGTATTGTCTGGGTCGCGCCGCGGGTGGTACAGCGAACGGGCCTGGTCCACAAGCAGATTAATTATCTATTCAAAATGAATTAAAATTCATAAGAACCGTTTGCGATGAATAAATAGTGCATTTTTCGCTTGATCCCATAACGGAGCTGAGTATAATCGCGGACAATTTGCCGGGAGGATGTATGGTTCAGTGTGTACGACATTTTGTCTTACCGCGTCTGAAAAAGGACGCTGGCCTGCCGTTTTTCTTTCCGTTGATCACCCATTCCGAGCCCCTCAATTGAGGGGCTTTTTTTTTGCCCAGGCGTCAGGAGATAAACATGGCTAACCCGCTCTATCAAAAACACATCATTTCCATAAACGACCTCAGCCGCGATGACCTTAATCTGGTCCTCGCGACGGCGGCGAAATTAAAAGCTAACCCGCAGCCAGAGCTGTTAAAACATAAGGTCATCGCCAGTTGCTTCTTTGAAGCGTCAACCCGCACCCGTTTATCTTTTGAAACCTCCATGCACCGTCTGGGCGCCAGCGTGGTGGGTTTCTCTGACAGCAGCAACACGTCGCTTGGCAAAAAAGGCGAAACTCTGGCCGATACCATTTCCGTCATTAGCACCTATGTCGACGCCATCGTGATGCGTCATCCGCAGGAAGGTGCCGCGCGTCTGGCAACAGAGTTCTCCGGTAACGTGCCGGTACTGAACGCCGGCGACGGTTCCAACCAGCATCCCACCCAAACGCTGCTGGATCTGTTTACCATTCAGGAAACGCAGGGTCGCCTGGACAATCTGCAAATCGCCATGGTGGGTGACCTGAAATATGGCCGCACCGTCCACTCCCTGACCCAGGCGCTGGCAAAGTTCGAAGGTAACCGCTTCTACTTCATCGCCCCGGACGCGCTGGCCATGCCGCAATACATTCTGGATATGCTGAATGAAAAAGGTATCGCCTGGAGCCTGCATGGCACTATCGAAGAGGTAATGGCGGAGGTCGATATCCTCTACATGACCCGCGTACAAAAAGAGCGTCTGGACCCGTCCGAATACGCCAACGTGAAAGCACAGTTTGTTCTGCGTGCCAGCGATCTGAACGGTGCCAGAGCGAACATGAAGGTGCTGCATCCGCTGCCGCGCATTGATGAAATCACCACCGACGTCGACAAGACGCCGCACGCCTGGTATTTCCAGCAGGCTGGCAACGGCATCTTCGCCCGCCAGGCGTTACTGGCACTGGTACTGAATAGCGAACTGGCACTGTAAGGGAGAAAAAGAGATGACACACGATAACAAACTGCAGGTTGAAGCCATCAAACGTGGCACCGTAATTGACCATATTCCCGCACAGGTTGGTTTTAAGCTGCTGACGTTGTTCAAACTGACTGAAACCGACCAGCGTATCACCATCGGCCTGAACCTGCCGTCTGGCGAGATGGGCCGTAAAGACCTGATTAAAATCGAAAATACGTTCCTGACCGACGAGCAGGTAAACCAGCTCTCCCTGTACGCTCCGCAGGCAACGGTAAACCGCATTGACGATTATGACGTGGTGGGTAAATCACGTCCGAGCCTGCCTGAACGTATCGATAACGTGCTGGTTTGCCCGAACAGCAACTGCATCAGCCATGCTGAACCAGTATCGTCCAGTTTTTCAGTGAAAAAGCGCGCTGACGACATCGCACTCAAATGCAAATACTGTGAAAAAGAGTTTTCGCATTATGTGGTGCTGGCCAACTAATTGGTGTTGGTAATGATTTCCCGGCTCCCTATAATGGCCGGGAACATTCTATTACCGCTGTAATTCAGGAGAAATCATGAGCAAGACTATCGCGACGGAAAATGCACCAGCAGCAATCGGCCCATACGTTCAGGGCGTTGACCTGGGTAGCATGGTAATCACTTCCGGTCAGATCCCGGTCGATCCGAAAACCGGTGCCGTATCGGAAGACGTGTCCGCTCAGGCGCGTCAGTCGCTGGAAAACGTACAAGCTATCGTTGAAGCAGCAGGCCTGAAAGTGGGCGACATCGTAAAAACTACCGTCTTCGTTAAAGACCTGAACGATTTCGCAACCGTAAACGCGACCTACGAAGCATTCTTCACCGAGCACAACGCCACCTTCCCGGCGCGTTCTTGCGTGGAAGTTGCCCGTCTGCCGAAAGACGTGAAAATCGAGATTGAAGCGATCGCCGTTCGTCGCTAAGCGTAAAAAAAACCGCCGGAAATCACTCCGGCGGTTCTGTTTTTACTCACTCAGGCTGTTATCAGAAATTGTGTTTAATATTCAGCATAAAGCCCTTGTCGCTGATGTTGTCCTCTTTCCAGTGGAAAGCGTCCACCCCGGCGCTGGTGTTACCGGCGTTATACTTCACACCCACCTGTGCCATGCTGTTGATGCTGCCACCTTTCTGACCGTCGTCAACGTTGAAGCTCTGACCTGCCGCCCCCTGCAGGGACGCTTTTTTGCCAGTGCTGACGTAGCTCAGGTTCGGGCCGCCTTCCAGCGTCGCCGTTGCTGCCCAGCCATCCTTACCGGCATAGCTCAGCTTCATACCCACCACTGAATCAACCGCCGTTTCCGTGCTGCTGTTCATGTTCAGGTTAAAGTCGCCAGCACCGCGCTCCTGATAACCGTCTTCCATGGTGTGACGCAGTTTCAGACCAGCATATGGCACAACATCCAGCCCTTCGCTGACGGTGAAGGTTTTACGACCCTCGGTACGCAGCTCCAGGTACTGCTGACGGCTGTCCGCCAGCGCCTGTTTGTTGACATCACCGTAGTTAATGCCGCGTTTGCTGTCGAGCTGATGTACGTCGTAACGCAGGGCGTTGTTCCAGGAGAGACCTTCCTCACCGAGCGGCATGGCGTGCTCCAGACCCAGGAACTGGCTGTAACCGCCGGTGATACCGTCGCTGCCGGAAGAGACATTGCCTTTACCGTCCAGACGGGCAATACCGTACTCCATGGTCAGCGACTGATTATCGCCAAAGCCCAGTTTCTGACGCAGGGCCATCATGTCGTACTGAGTGTCTTTACCCAGTTCGGCACGCTGGTCACCTTTCGCCACCAGGTTAAACGACAGACCGTTACCCAGTTCCGGCGCGGCATCCGCCAGCATATCGAAGCGGTTGCTGAGTCTGCGGGCGTCGCGGGAGACGTTCACAGCCTTGTTGCCGCTGATTTGCTTCATCGCCTTCGTCACGTCGGCAGAGGTCTTCAGGTTCAGACTGCTGAACAGCTCGTTGTTGGTGTACGCGGCATCCAGCGCGCCGGCAACACCGCTGACGCTGCTGTCGGTCACCACATCGGTGTAGGCGTTTTTGGTCATGGTGACGTCCACGTTGCCGTTCGCGTCTTTCTGACCCTGCGCGCTCCACACCACGCTTTCAGAGGTGATGTTTTCCAAGCCTTCCACATCAGCCCCGGTAAAGACGTTGTCGAAGGTCTGAGTCGTGGCAGCCGTACCTGCGGTGAAACCGGTATCCACGCTGACAGAATCCAGTGCCAGGGCATTACTACCCGCATTAAGCGTACCGACAGAGCCGCTGGCGCTGGTACCCAACACATAACCACTCACACGCTGAACAGAAGCAGGGGCAGAATTGCTGTCAGTTGGCGCAGAACCCATATGCGTATCATCTGACGACATTGCGCCGCCGTTCAGATTAATGGTGCCGCTGTTATGGATAGTGCCTGTGCCATCGTTGTAAAACGCCTGACCGTTGTCGGCATTAATATTGATGGTGCCATCGTTGTACGCAACACCGCCCTTATACACCGCCATACCGACCAGCGGTTTAGTCTCATCATAGAACTCGTTTTTTTCGAGATTAATGGTGCCCTGGTTAATAATCGTGTTACTAGCGCCAGATACAGCCATGCCTGCACCCGCATTATAAATAGTGATGGTGGCATCCTTGTAGTTAACTGCCGAACCACCGGAGCCGGTACCCCCTAAACTTCCCGCCCCCATACCAATGGCAAAATCAACTGCCCTTGTAGAGGATACGCCAGCGCCAATCACAGTTGTGTCATTTGCATCTTTCCAGAGTCCATCCGCAGTAATCGTTCCGTAGTTACTCGCTTTTGACGAATGGGCGTGCATTGCTTCACCGCGACCATATAAAGCCAGCGTGCCATTGTTAATAGATTCGCTTCCGTCAATCCCATCCATAAGGTTTATGGCATAGCTGCTGCTGTTGAACAAATAACTAGCCGACCCAGAACTAGTCTGCACACTGTTCTGAGCGCGCACATATCCAGTGATATCTCCGTTATTCACACCATGTGACTTACCCGTAGACATCATGCCGAATGTCGGTTCTCCGTCATTACTTGATAAAGCCATTTTTCTGTCAAGAGTCACGGAACCGTCATTCGTAAAGGATGAAGCCCCCTCCATGAAAGTTAAATTCATGTCGCGTAGGTTGATCGTTCCTTTATTGGTCGCCGTACCGCCACTTCCCAGCGTGACCAGATCATTATCGCCAGCACGCCAATAAGTATTCATACTTTCGATGTTGGTAGTGACAGTGGCATCTTCACTAATTTCAAGATAACCCTGATTGGTTACGTTAAATATGCTTTCAAATGTTGTCGCGTAGTTACCATTGATGGATGAGTCACCATGCAGGTAAAGCGATGATTTACCGTTAACGGTCACTACTGAGCCTTTACTGTTGCCAATAGCACTACGCTCTGTCCCGGGAATTTGATCGACTTCACCGGTAAGCTCAATCCCCCCCAACAGATCGACACGGTTATTGTCACCGCTGACAACTACTCCACGAATGGCTTCTACGGTACCATCGCGTTTCTGGTTAACATGATCAAACGACTCAGTATCTACAATGACCTGAAGATGCCCGTCCAGCACCACCGTGTTACCGCTACCGCTGACGTTAATCCCGGTCGATGGAGTAACGAAATAGTCCATCGCCTGTGGGGATTTCTGGTCTTTATCCACCACCATATCGCCTGTCAGCGTCACCGTATTGGCTTCGCCGGAAACGTTGACCCCGGTAGCCTTATTACCGGTGATGCTCATCTCTTCAGACGCCAGGTTAATGGTGTTTGATTTACCCGTCACGTTCAGACCGGTGGAGAAATCACCCACCACCATTTTACCGTTCTGGTTAATGGTATTGTTATTACCGGCAACATCCACCCCGGTGCTCGGTTTGGTACTGTCGGTACTGCCTGCGGTCATTTCCCCTGCGTTGTTCAGGGTGTTGCCGTCACCGCTGACTTTTGCCCCCGTCGCACCGTCAATGACTTTGCTGGCGCCATCGTTATTAATGGTGTTGTTATTACCCGCGACATCAGTACCGGTCGAGCCTTGCCCTTCTGCGGTGGTGGTGCCTTTGTTGTCAATGGTGTTGCCGCCACCGTCCACGCTAGTGCCGGTGCCGCCAGCAGTTGCGCTGGTATCACCTTCGTTGTTGATTTTGTTGCCGTCGCCGGTTACGTCAGTACCGGTGGAGCCAGTCCCATCAGCCGTAGTTTGACCTTTGTTGTCGATGGTGTTGTCGTTGCCGTCCACGCTAGTGCCGGTGCCGCCATTGGCTGCGCTGGTGTCGCCTTCGTTGATGATTTTGTTGCCGTTACCGTCTACATCCGTACCGGTAGAGCCTGCGCCATCGGCAGTGTTGTTACCCTTGTTGTCGATGGTGTTGCCGTTACCGTCAGCTTTAGTGCCGGTACCACCGCCAGTGGCGCTGTTGTCACCGGTGTTGTTAATGTCGTTGCCGTCGCCGGTCACGTCTGTACCGGTGGAGCCTGCACCGTCGGCAGTGTTTTTACCGCCGTTATCAACCGTGTTGCCGTCTCCGTCCACGCTGGTGCCGGTGCCGCCGTTGGTGCCGCTGTTATCACCGGTGTTGTTGATGTCGTTACCGTCGCCGGTCACGTCAGTACCGGTGGAGCCTGCACCGTCGGCAGTGTTTTTACCGCCGTTATCAACCGTGTTGCCGTCTCCGTCCACGCTGGTGCCGGTGCCGCCGTTGGTGCCGCTGTTATCACCGGTGTTGTTGATGTCGTTACCGTCGCCGGTCACGTCAGTACCGGTGGAGCCTTCACCGTCTGCGGTGTTTTTGCCGCCGTTGTTGATGGTGTTGTCGTTGCCGTCCACGTCAGTGCCGGTGCCGCCGCCAGTGGCGCTGTTATCACCGGTGTTGTTAATGTCGTTGCCGTCGCCGGTCACGTCTGTACCGGTGGAGCCTGCACCGTCGGCAGTGTTTTTACCGCCGTTATCAACCGTGTTGCCGTCTCCGTCCACGCTGGTGCCGGTGCCGCCGTTGGTGCCGCTGTTATCACCGGTGTTGTTGATGTCGTTACCGTCGCCGGTCACGTCAGTACCGGTGGAGCCTTCACCGTCTGCGGTATTTTTGCCGCCGTTGTTGATGGTGTTGTCGTTACCGTCCACGCCGGTGCCAGTGCCGCCGTTGGTGCCGCTGTTATCACCGGTGTTGTTGATGTCGTTGCCGTCGCCAGTCACGTCTGTACCGGTGGAGCCTGCACCGTCGGCGGTGTTGTTGCCACCGTTATCAACTGTGTTGCCGTTGCCGTCCACGTCTGTGCCGGTGCCGCCGTTGGTGGCGCCGTTGTCGCCGGTGTTGTTGATGTCGTTGCCGTCGCCGGTCACGTCTGTACCGGTGGAGCCTTCACCGTCTGCGGTATTTTTGCCGCCGTTGTTGATGGTGTTGTCGTTACCGTCCACGCCGGTGCCAGTGCCGCCGTTGGTGCCGCTGTTATCACCGGTGTTGTTGATGTCGTTGCCGTCGCCGGTCACGTCTGTACCGGCGGAGCCTTCACCGTCTGCGGTATTTTTACCGCCGTTGTTGATGGTGTTGTCGTTGCCGTTCACGTCGGTGCCGGTGCCGCCGCCAGTAGCGCCGGTGTCACCATTCACATTAATATCGTTACCATCGCCGTTGATAATCGTCCCGGTATCGCCCGGGCCGCCTGCGGTGGAGCCACCATCAACTGTTTTCTGCTGCCCGTCGCCGTCAATAACCGTGGTGTCTGGCCCCGCAAGAGTAAGCTTTCCTGCGCGGTTGTACGACCAGAACAGGTTGTTACTGCCGTACGTTCCCTGCATCACCAGCGCATTGCCCATCACGTTCAGGCTGGTCACGGTCAGGGTTTTGCCGTCCGGCGCGGTCAGCAGGTAGCCGTCGCCCTGCTTGGTAATGGCGAAGGTGGTATTGGTATAAGTGACGCCGTTCACCACCAGCGAGGCAAAGGTCAGGGTTTTCGCGCCCCGGTCAAGGGTAACGCCATTGTCATAAACGGAGGGGGGGGTATCAGGTGTAACGGGGTCCACCGGATCGACAGGTGTTACCGGGTCCACAGGTGTTACCGGGTCCACAGGCGTTACTGGATCAACAGGCAACCCGGAGGACGAATGGCTGCTGCCGCCGCCGCCGCTCGCCGCGATACCCACCGTGGCGGCCACAGCAGCGATACCGCCCACCGCCCATGCCCAGCCCTGCTCTAAAACGCTTTCCGTGGCTTTCTGGCACTCCGGCGACAGTTTGGCCAGCTCAGCCTGAGAAAGGCTGCTGATATTTTCGGGACACTGCTTTTTTTTGTCTTCGTTGTTGTTAAGATCGGCGGCAAATGTATTACCGCTTAATGCCAGGGCAATACAAAATGAAATAGCTTTCCTTTGCATAATGTGAGTCTCTCTGATGTGAGCGAAATGATATAGATAAAACGACATAGCGACGAAACACGCCGCCGCAGATTCTCCGAATCTGTAATACAGCGGCACCATATAAATAAATTTATATAGAAGCGAGTATATCCAAAGACATATTTCATAACAACGAATCACCGCCATGAATATATATCTCAACGCATTGTTTTTATTGGGATTGATAAAAATAAGAATAAAGGAATCATTAAAAAAAACATAAAATACAACATGTTGCAATCATAGATTTTTATGTAAATTTTTTAATTCTCGATATTTTGCGGAATGAATGGAGGGGGAGTGCTAAGGCATATCTTATAAATTATAATTTTTAATGTATGAATATTAAAAAACAATATTCTACGTGAATTTATTCACTTATCATTCACATTTATCGAATTAATTATCTTTTAACAGAAATAATAATACGCATGAATTTTCTGCGGCACGAATCATCGGGCGATACCGATATTCCTCCTGCGCCAGGTTACAGCTGCGTTGGCTTTTTAAGGGGCCAACGCAGCCGATATCTTGTGCTTACAGCCAGCCGTAGCGGCGGCTATAAAAACCTTTCACGAGCTGGGTTAATGTCATGTAGCCCGCCAGAATCGCAATCAGCCACGGGAAGTAGCTCAGCGGCAGCGCCTGCAATTGCAGATAGTTGGCCAGCGGCGAGAACGGTAATGCAATGCCTACCACCATGACCACCAGCGTCATCAGCATCAGCGGCCATGCGGCGCGGCTTTGGATGAACGGCACGCGGCGGGTACGGATCATATGCACAATCAGCGTTTGCGACAGCAGGCCTACCACGAACCAGCCAGACTGGAACAACGTCTGATGTTCTGGCGTATTCGCATGGAAGACGAACCACATCAGGCAAAATGTCAGAATGTCGAAGATCGAGCTGATTGGTCCAAAGAAGATCATAAAGCGCCCCAACTCGCTGGGATTCCAGCGCTGCGGCTTTTTGATCTGCTCTTCGTCGACGTTATCAAACGGAATCGCCACCTGGGATACATCGTACAGCAGGTTCTGAATCAGTAAGTGCAGCGGCAACATCGGCAGGAACGGTAAGAAGGCGCTCGCCACCAGCACGCTAAACACATTACCGAAGTTAGAACTGGCCGTCATTTTGATATACTTCAGCATGTTAGAAAAAGTACGGCGTCCTTCGATCACCCCTTCTTCCAGCACCATCAGACTCTTTTCCAGCAGGATGATATCAGCCGCTTCACGCGCAATATCAACCGCGCCGTCAACGGAGATACCAATGTCCGCCGCACGCAGCGCCGGGGCATCGTTAATGCCATCCCCCATAAAGCCAACCACATGACCTTCGCGCTTGAGCAGCGTGACAATGCGCTCTTTGTGCATCGGCGTCAGACGAGCAAACAGCGTGGTGCGCTGGGCCAGCGTTGCCAGCTCATCGTCGCTTAACCCTTCAATGCTGCTGCCGATAACCACATCGCCCGCATCCAGCCCTACTTCATGACACACTTTCGCCGCCACCAGCTCGCTATCGCCAGTCAGGATTTTCACCGTAATACCGCTGGCTTTCAGCGCTTTGAGCGCTGGCGCGGTGGTCTCTTTCGGCGGATCGAGGAACGCAATATAGCCTTCGAGGATCAGATCTGATTCATCAATACGCTGGTAATCGCCCTCACGCGCTGGCAGGTATTTCGTCGCCACTGCTACCACGCGCAGCCCCTGGCGATTCAGCGTATCCGTGACGCGCTTCACCCGACGCAGCATGTTGTCATCTAACGGGACAACCTCACCGCTGTAGCGCACCTGGGTGCAGACGCTGAGGATCTCCTGCAGCGCGCCTTTGCACACCAGCTGATGCACATCGGTTTCTTCAGCGACCACCACCGACATGCGGCGGCGTTCGAAGTCAAACGGGATCTCATCAATTTTCTGCCAGCGGGTAGAGAGCTGGCGGGCTGATTCTTCGTTCACGCCTTCCAGCACTGCCGTATCCAGCAAATTCTTCAGCCCGGTCTGGTAATGACTGTTCAACCACGCAGAATGCAGGACGTGCTCGCTGGGCTTACCAGATATATCTGTATGATTCTCAAGTACAATTTTGTCTTGTGTCAGGGTGCCAGTTTTATCGGTACACAGGATATCCATCGCGCCAAAGTTCTGAATAGCGTCGAGGTGTTTGACGATGACCTTTTGTTTTGACAGCTTCACCGCCCCGCGCGCCAGCGTCGAGGTGACGATCATCGGCAGCATTTCCGGGGTCAGCCCCACCGCGACAGACAGGGCAAACAGCGCCGCTTCCCACCAGTCGCCTTTGGTATAGCCGTTGATGATGAGCACAATCGGCGCCATCACCAGCATAAAACGGATCAGCAGCATGCTGACGCGGCTGATCCCTTTCTGGAAAGCATTCTGCTCGCTTTCCTGCTCGCTGACGCGGCCCGCCAGTTGCCCGAACCAGGTATTGGCTCCGGTCGCAATCACGATGGCCTGCGCCGTGCCGCTCACCACGTTGGTGCCCATAAAGCACAGGGTATCGCATTCGAGCGGGTTGCTTTGCTGCGGGTCGCGGCTGGTTGCGACTTTCTCCACCGGCAGCGATTCACCGGTCAGCGAAGCCTGGGCCACGAACAGGTCACGAGCCTGCACCACACGCAGATCGGCCGGGATCATATCCCCTGCCGCCAGCTTAATGATATCGCCGGGAACTAACTGGTCGATCGGCAGTTCAACCCAGCCGTTCTCTCCTTTCTCGTTGATAACGCGCAGCACCGTAGCGGTGTTACTGACCATCGCTTTCAGCGCATCTGCCGCTTTGGTGGAACGCGCCTCCTGCACAAAATTCAGCAGCGTAGAGATGACGACCATCAGAGCAATGACGCCAGCGGCAAACAGATCTTCGGTGGCATAGGAAATCGCACCGAGGATGGTCAACAAAATATTAAACGGGTTACGGTAGCAGACCCACAGATGCACCCACCACGGCGACGGCTTCTGCGCCGGCAGTTGGTTCTCGCCATGTAATTCGCGAGCGTTTTCCACTTCTGCGGCGTTTAATCCTTCCGGGTGCGCGCCAAACGTTTTCCACAGCGCGGCTTCGTCCATCAGCGCCATTTTCAGACAATGTTCGCTCAGCGATGGTGGGATCGGCGTGCTGGCAACGGTCTGGGCATTAGGCAACGGATCGCGATGCACCAAACGATGTGGTAAATGGCGGTTTAGCCGGGCAAATAGCTGGCGAGTAATATTTTTGAACATAGGCAGTCCCTCTGCGCCAGTCTCAACAGGCGCAGTAAATCCTTCAGGCGTGGCAAAGCCTTACCTGATGGCAATATTAAATTCACAACAGGGACGTCAGAACGTCACTGTCTTACTGCTCCGGTAAGACAGTGAAAGACAGGCTTACCGGAAAGGGGAGTTTCTCCATCTCGGGAGAGGGGTGGGATCGGGATCCATATAGCCTCCGGTAAGTGAATGATTTGCGCTGCGGATTATACGCAGAAAACCATAAGGTTTGTGGCAATTATGGCAGTATGATAAACCATGGAAACTAAACCAAACGTATACCAGACTTTGCCCATTGCGCTGCGCTTGAGTAAAGTTATTCTCTATTTGGCATAACTTCACACGCAACACGGGAAAACAGGATGCAAAACCGGCTGACAATTAAAGACATCGCCCGCTTAAGCGGTGTGGGAAAATCAACCGTTTCCCGTGTGCTTAACAATGAAAGCGGCGTGAGCGAACGCACCCGCGAACGCGTTGAAGCGGTGATGAATCAGCACGGTTTTTCCCCTTCCCGCTCCGCTCGCGCCATGCGTGGACAAAGTGACAAGGTGGTGGCGATCATCGTCACGCGTCTGGACTCGCTTTCTGAAAATCTCGCCGTGCAAACCATGCTGCCCGCCTTTTATGAGCAGGGTTACGACCCGATCATGATGGAAAGCCAGTTCTCGCCCGAGCTGGTTGAAGAGCATCTCGGCATGCTCAGACGCCGCAATATTGACGGCGTGGTGCTGTTTGGTTTTACCGGCATAAGTGAATCCATGCTCGCCTCCTGGCAGGATTCGCTGGTGCTGCTGGCAAGAGATGCCAAAGGCTTTGCCTCCGTCTGCTATGACGATGAAGGCGCCATTCGCACCCTGATGCAGCGTTTATACGATCGCGAGCATCGCCATATCAGCTTTCTTGGCGTTCCCCATAGCGACGTGACCACCGGTAAGCGCCGCCATGAAGCCTACCTGGCGTTCTGTAAGAAACACAAACTGCATCCTGTAGCCGCGCTACCGGGGCTTGCCATGAAGCAGGGTTATGAGCAGGCCGCCAACGTCATCACCCCGGAAACCACTGCCTTAGTCTGCGCGACGGATACCCTCGCCCTTGGTGTCAGCAAATATCTGCAAGAGCAGCGAATTGAGAATCTACAGCTGGCGAGCGTGGGCAGTACGCCGCTGATGAAATTCCTCCATCCGGAAATTATCACCGTCGATCCAGGATATGCCGAAGCCGGACGACAAGCGGCCTCGCAGCTGATCGAGCAGATCAATGGCCGTAGCGAACTACGACAAATCGTTATTCCTTCCACCCTCTCCTGATCGCTTTCTGAGCGTTAATTTGTGATCTTCGCTGCGTTTCGGGAACGTTCCCATTTTTAAAAAATCATCGACGATATACTCTGGCCACAGCAACGAGAGAGTTGCCAGATGGCGATGCTAAAACGTCTTATCCGGCCTACGGGGAACACACATCATCATGAGCAAAATAAAACAAGCAGACATCGACCGGCTGATTGAGCTGGTAGGCGGGCGCGACAATATCGCCACGGTAAGTCACTGCATTACTCGCCTGCGTTTTGTGCTGAATCAGCCTGCGAATGCCAGGCCAAAAGAGATCGAACAGTTGCCGATGGTCAAAGGCTGCTTCACCAATGCCGGGCAGTTTCAGGTGGTGATTGGTACCGAAGTGGGCGATTACTACAAAGCGCTGCTGGCGACAACCGGTCAGGCCAGCGCCGACAAAGAGCAGGCGAAAAAAGCCGCGCGGCAGAATATGAAATGGCATGAACAGCTGATTTCTCATTTTGCGGAGATCTTCTTCCCGCTGCTGCCAGCGCTGATTAGCGGCGGCTTGATCTTGGGGTTCCGTAATGTGATTGGCGATCTGCCCATGAGCAACGGGCAGACGCTGGCGCAGATGCACCCTTCGCTGAAAACCCTTTACGACTTCCTGTGGCTAATTGGCGAAGCGATCTTCTTCTATCTGCCGGTCGGGATCTGCTGGTCAGCAGTGAAGAAAATGGGCGGTACGCCGATCCTCGGTATTGTGCTGGGCGTGACCCTGGTTTCACCGCAGCTAATGAACGCCTATCTACTCGGTCAACAGGTACCGGAAGTGTGGAACTTCGGCCTGTTCAGCATTGAAAAAGTGGGCTATCAGGCGCAGGTTATTCCGGCACTGCTGGCCGGTCTGGCGCTCGGTTTTATTGAAACACGCATGAAACGCATCGTCCCGGATTATCTGTATCTGGTGATCGTCCCGGTGTGCTCGTTGATCCTCGCGGTATTCCTCGCGCACGCCTTTATTGGTCCGTTTGGCCGCATGATCGGCGACGGTGTCGCGTTTGCGGTCCGTCACCTGCTGACCGGCAGCTTTGCCCCGATTGGCGCGGCGCTGTTCGGCTTCCTGTATGCCCCGCTGGTGATAACCGGCGTGCATCAGACCACGCTGGCTATCGACATGCAGATGATTCAGAGCATGGGCGGTACGCCGGTATGGCCGCTGATCGCACTGTCGAATATCGCTCAGGCCTCTGCGGTAGTCGGGATCATCATCTCCAGTCGCAAACACAATGAACGTGAAATCTCCGTTCCTGCCGCGATCTCCGCCTATCTCGGGGTCACTGAACCGGCCATGTACGGGATTAACCTGAAATACCGCTTCCCGATGCTGTGCGCGATGATCGGTTCCGGTCTCGCCGGACTGCTGTGCGGCCTGAACGGTGTGCTGGCGAACGGAATTGGCGTCGGCGGTTTGCCGGGCATCCTCTCCATCCAGCCGACTTACTGGCAGGTATTTGGCATGGCAATGGTCATTGCGATTGTTATCCCCATGGTACTGACCTCATTCGTTTATCAGCGTAAACACCGTATGGGCACACTACAAATTGTCTAACTTTTCTTCGGGGCGCAGTTGCGCCCCATCGTATTTCCAGGAAACAATCATGAATATTCCCCACTGGTGGCAAAACGGCGTCATCTATCAGGTTTACCCCAAGAGTTTTCAGGACACCACCGGCAGCGGCACCGGCGATTTACGCGGCGTGACGCAGCGCCTCGGCTATCTGCAAACGTTGGGGGTTGATGCCATCTGGCTAACGCCGTTCTATATTTCGCCGCAGGTTGATAACGGCTACGACGTCGCGGATTACATGTCTGTCGATCCGGCCTACGGAACGCTTGCAGACTTTGACGAACTGGTGGCGCAGGCGAAAGCGCGCGGCATCCGTATTATTCTCGATATGGTGTTTAACCACACATCAACCCAGCACCCCTGGTTTCGCGAGGCGCTGGATAAAGACAGCCCGTATCGTCAGTTTTACCTCTGGCGCGACGGCACGCCAGACAGTCTCCCGAATAACTGGCGCTCCAAATTTGGCGGCAGCGCCTGGGGCTGGCACGCCGAAAGCGAGCAGTACTATCTGCACCTCTTTGCTCCGGAGCAGGCAGACCTGAACTGGGAGAACCCGGCGGTCCGCGCCGAGCTAAAAAAAGTGTGCGAGTTCTGGGCCGATCGCGGCGTGGACGGGCTGCGTCTCGACGTGGTGAATCTTATCTCTAAAGATCAGGACTTCCCGAGCGATCCCGACGGCGATGGGCGGCGTTTTTATACCGACGGCCCGCGCGCGCATGCGTTTTTACGTGAAATGAATCGCGACGTCTTCACGCCCCGCGGCCTGATGACGGTCGGAGAAATGTCCTCCACCACGCTGGAAAACTGCCAGCAGTACGCCGCACTCGATGGCAGCGAACTGTCGATGACCTTCAACTTCCACCACCTGAAAGTGGATTACCCCAACGGTGAGAAGTGGACGTTAGCCAAACCCGACTATGTGGCGCTCAAAACCCTGTTCCGCCACTGGCAGCAAGGCATGCACAATCAGGCCTGGAACGCGCTGTTCTGGTGTAACCACGACCAGCCACGCATCGTGTCGCGTTTTGGCGATGAAGGTAAATACCGCGTTCCGGCCGCAAAAATGCTGGCGATGGTGCTGCACGGTATGCAGGGCACGCCCTACATCTATCAGGGTGAAGAGATCGGCATGACCAATCCGCACTTCCGCCAGATTACCGATTATCGCGATGTGGAAAGCCATAACATGTTTGCCGCCCTGAACGGCCAGGGGCGCGATGCGCAAGAGCTGCTGGCGATCCTCGCCAGTAAATCGCGCGATAACAGCCGCACGCCGATGCAGTGGGATGCCAGCAAACACGCGGGCTTCACCCAGGGTGAGCCGTGGATCAATCTGTGCGACAACGCAGCGGATATCAACGTGGCGGCAGCGCTGCGCGATACCGACTCGGTGTTCTATACCTATCAGAAGCTGATCGCATTGCGTAAAGCAGAGCCGGTTATCACCTGGGGCGACTATCAGGATCTGCTACCGGACAGCCCGCATCTGTGGTGCTATCAACGTGAATGGCAAGGACAGCGGTTGCTGGTCATTGCTAATCTGAGCGATACCTTCCAGAGCTGGCAGCCGACCCAGACCGACGGCAATTGGCAGGTGCTGATGCACAACTATGCCGAGGTCGCCAGCCAACCCGCAGACATGACGCTGCGTCCTTTTGAAGCTGTCTGGTGGTTGCAAAAATAGCTTGCAATTATGTTCAGGCCCGGTACGCATAACGCTGCCGGGCTTTGATGCCTACGCTCAGCTTACCTTTCTGTTTTTGTTGAATAATTAATCAGAATTTTCTGCCCACAATTTACAATCGGCTGTAGTGCCCGTCATCTGTACGCTCCGATTTTTACTTTGCGCTACATCAAATAAATCGTAAACATCCTTGATGCAAATCACTACATATAGAACTTAAAATGCACGCCGACCCAATATGTTGTATTGATCGACTACAATTGCTACAACTACAGTGCACCGCTTCACGGTGGAATTGTGGATAAAGTGGGTCAGGATTGCGGGAAGTCATTGGCAATAGAGATGAATAAAGCCCTGATGGCCTCCCCAACCTCTGTGGATAACCTGTTCTTATAAATATGGAGTGATCATGACACCGCATGTGATGAAACGAGATGGCTGTAAAGTGCCGTTTAAATCAGAGCGCATCAAAGAAGCCATTCTGCGTGCAGCTAAAGCAGCGGGAGTCGATGACGCAGATTACTGTGCCACCGTCGCAGAAGTCGTTAGTAGCCAGATGAATGAGCGCAGCAAGGTCGATATCAACGAGATCCAGACAGCGGTAGAAAACCAGCTAATGTCTGGCCCGTACAAACAACTCGCCCGTGCGTACATCGAATATCGCCACGACCGTGATATCCAGCGTGAAAAACGTGGCCGTCTGAACCAGGAAATTCGTGGTCTGGTTGAGCAAACCAACTCTGCTCTGCTGAATGAAAATGCCAACAAAGACAGCAAAGTGATCCCAACCCAGCGCGACCTGCTGGCCGGTATCGTTGCCAAACACTATGCGCGTCAGCACCTGCTGCCGCGTGATGTCGTCCAGGCGCACGAGCGTGGTGATATTCACTATCACGATCTCGACTACTCTCCGTTCTTCCCAATGTTTAACTGCATGCTGATCGACCTGAAAGGCATGCTGACGCAGGGCTTTAAGATGGGTAACGCGGAGATTGAACCGCCAAAATCCATCTCTACCGCGACCGCCGTCACCGCGCAAATTATCGCGCAGGTCGCCAGCCATATTTATGGCGGCACCACCATTAACCGTATTGATGAAGTTCTCGCGCCGTTCGTTACCGAGAGCTTTAATAAACATCGTAAAACCGCTGAAGAGTGGCAGATCCCGGACGCCGACGGTTATGCCCATTCCCGTACCGAGAAAGAGTGCTACGACGCATTCCAGTCTCTCGAGTATGAAGTGAACACCCTGCATACCGCCAACGGTCAGACGCCGTTCGTGACCTTTGGTTTTGGCTTGGGAACCAGTTGGGAATCGCGTTTGATCCAGCAGTCCATTCTGCGTAACCGTATTGCCGGCCTGGGTAAAAATCGTAAAACCGCAGTGTTCCCGAAACTGGTGTTCGCGATTCGTGACGGTCTGAACCACAAGTTTGGCGATCCGAACTACGACATCAAACAGCTGGCACTGGAGTGCGCGAGCAAGCGTATGTATCCGGACATCCTGAACTACGATCAGGTGGTCAAAGTGACCGGCTCGTTCAAAACGCCAATGGGCTGTCGCAGCTTCCTCGGCGTGTGGGAAAACGAGAACGGCGAACAGATTCACGACGGGCGTAACAACCTCGGCGTTATCAGCCTTAACCTGCCGCGTATCGCGCTGGAAGCGCATGGCGATGAAGCCACCTTCTGGAAACTGCTCGACGATCGTCTGGTGCTGGCGCGTAAAGCGCTGATGACCCGCATTGCGCGCCTGGAAGGCGTGAAGGCTCGCGTGGCGCCAATTCTGTATATGGAAGGGGCCTGCGGCGTGCGTCTGAAAGCGGACGATGACGTGTCAGAAATCTTTAAAAATGGTCGTGCATCCATCTCTCTGGGCTACATCGGTATTCACGAAACCATCAATGCGCTGTTTGGCGACAAGCATGTGTATGACAGCGAGCAGCTGCGCGCCAAAGGTATCGCCATTGTGGAACGCCTGCGTCAGGCGGTAGATCAGTGGAAAGACGAGACTGGCTACGGTTTTAGCCTGTACAGCACGCCAAGTGAAAACCTGTGCGACCGTTTCTGCCGTCTGGATACCGCCGAATTTGGCGTGGTCCCGGGCGTGACCGACAAAGGCTACTACACCAACAGCTTCCACCTCGACGTGGAGAAGAAGGTTAACCCGTACGACAAGATCGATTTCGAAGCGCCGTACCCGCCGCTGGCAAGCGGGGGTTTCATTTGCTACGGCGAATACCCGAATATTCAGCACAACCTGAAAGCGCTGGAAGACGTCTGGGATTACAGCTATCAGCACGTGCCGTATTACGGGACCAACACGCCAATCGATGAATGCTACGAGTGCGGCTTTACCGGTGAATTTGAGTGCACCAGCAAAGGCTTTACCTGCCCGAAATGTGGCAACCACGACGCCGCGCGCGTATCGGTCACCCGCCGCGTCTGCGGTTACTTAGGCAGCCCGGACGCACGTCCGTTTAACGCCGGCAAACAAGAAGAAGTGAAGCGCCGCGTTAAGCATTTAGGGAACGGGCAGATCGGTTAATTTAGACGATTTTATTGCCCGGCGATGCGACGCTTTTCGGGCCATTATTTCCGCAACGCAATTCACGTCATAGCAAGGCAGCAAATGAGTAAGTCCCGGGGAGCTTACATAAGTAAGTGACTCGGGCGCACGAACGCAGCTATGGCGCGAATTGATAAACGGATGAGAAGCGCTAATGAATTACCATCAGTATTACCCTGTCGACATCGTTAACGGTCCCGGCACTCGCTGTACCCTGTTTGTTTCAGGATGCGTGCATGAATGCCCCGGTTGCTATAACAAAAGCACCTGGCGGCTCAATTCCGGCCAGCCGTTTAGCAAAGAGATGGAAGACAAGATCATTGCCGATCTGAACGACACGCGTATTCACCGTCAGGGGATCTCGCTCTCCGGCGGCGATCCGCTGCATCCACAAAACGTGCCGGATATTCTGCAACTGGTGCAGCGCATTCGCGCTGAGTGTCCGGGAAAAGACATCTGGGTGTGGACCGGCTACAAGCTCGATGAACTCGATGCCGCGCAAATGCAGGTGGTGGATCTCATCAACGTGCTGGTCGATGGCAAATACGTGCAGGATCTTAAAGACCCGGCGCTAATCTGGCGCGGTAGCAGTAATCAGGTTGTACATCATTTGCGTTAACACGCGCTCTGGAGAGGCTTTTCACAGCCTCTCCGTCCATTTACTCATTCGCGATTGCGCTTTACCACGGGCATCAATGGCACGCCCATCCGGTAGCCAGCGCTCCACTTCTCCCTTCTGTTTTCCCTGTTCATAAGATTGCCGCTGGGCTGGCGCGCCGTCCGGGTAAAACTGCTCGCTGAGCGAGTGACGCAACCCGTGCCGCCACTGTTCGCGTATCTGCAACTGGCCGGAAGGATAAAAGCTGCAGCATTCACCGTGCAGTTGACCATCAAGCCACTGCTCTTCACGTAAGAGCGTCCCTTCTTGCGAGAAGTAGCGGGCCACACCGTCCGGCCTGCCCTCACAGTACGCCTGCTGCATGGCAAGCTGCCCGTTAGGGTACCAGCGCTCCATCACGCCGTGCAGCACGCCCTGCCGATAGCGCAGCACCGCCAGCAGGCGTCCGTGCTCTTCAATCCGCGTCTCGCCGTTAAGCTGACCGCCGTTAAGTTCGGCCTGTAGCCGGACGCTATCCTGCTGATGTTCCATCATCTCGCGCATCAGTTAATTTTCACCATCCCGCCTTTGATGGTCAACATGCCACCGCCGTCCACTGTCTGGGTGGCGCTGGCCTTGCTGGTAAGCGTGGCTTTTGCTTCGTGGGTTATCGTCGCGGCTTTTTGCGTCAGCGAGGCTTTGGCTTCGCTGGCGATGTTGGTGGCGTCCAGTTTCAGACCCGATGCGGCGCTGGCGCTGAGATCCGCCCCGCTTTTCACTTTCAGGGTTTTGCCGCTCTCCAGGGTAAGCGAACCGCTGACCTTAATCGTCAGATTGCCGTCGACATTAAGCGTATAATCCCCTTTCACCTTGTGCGTCTCGTTGCCGTCCACTGCCAGTTCCTGATCGCCCTTCACCGTCACGCTGCGTTTGTCTTTCACCTCCAGCGTGTCGCTGCCCTTCTCAATCTTGACCGTGCGGTTACCCTTTTTCAGGGTGACGGTTTCGTTGCCCTCTTCAACGGTACGTGTGCGGTCGTTTTTGACGTTCTGAATATCGTCATGGCTGATAGTGGTGTTACTGTCGTTGAGCACCGTAAGTTGGAAGTCTTTCTGCGCCTGCATCGCCAGCAGCTCGGCATCTTTTTTGTCGTCGAAGCGCAGTTCGTTAAAACCTTTTTCACTTTTGGTCTTAATGCCCGACTGGGTTTGATTCGCCGGAAGTGCGTACGGCAGTGCATTCGCGCCGTTGTACACACAGCCGGTAATGAGCGGCTTATCCGGGTCGCCATCGATAAAGCTCACCACCACTTCCTGGCCGATGCGCGGGATAAACTGCGCGCCGAAGCCGTTGCCGCTCCAGGCGGTGGCGACCCGCAGCCAGCAGGAGCTGGTTTCGTCGTTTTTGCCCTCTCTGTCCCACGGGAACTGCACCTTCACCCGACCAAGCTTATCAGTCCAGATTTCTTCTCCGCTTTTACCCACCACCACCGCTGTTTGCGTATGCATAAAAGGCTGCGGCGTCACGGCGAGCGGACGGTACGGCGTGGCCTTCGGGATGGCGGTAAAGCGGTTGCGATAGCGCTCGCCGTCGTATTCGTGGCTGACGGCGATGACCAGCCAGTCGATGTTCAATGCTTTGTCATCGTGATCGGTCAAAGTAAACCAGTGCCCGGCGGTCAGCGCCGCGCAGTCGCTTTCGCCGACCAGCTGTTTCGCCTGCGCCTTCAGGGCGTTAACTTTCCACGCCGCCAGCGCGTCGCCTTCGGCTTTAACGCTAAAACGCCCCGGATGCTGATACTGCATACCACCCTTCTTCTCACCAGCCTGCGCGAACAGCGCCGCTTTCGGCTGCTCGTAGTTATAGTCGCTGCTCTGGAAGCCCTGCGCGGTGGCCTGCAAACGCAGCTCTGCCGAGCGAATCGCCCCGGTTTCCCGCTCGCCGCTCTGTGCCGCCTGATACTTGACCTTTTTCTCACCCGCTATCGGCGGGAAGGCGCTGTTATCATCCGCCAGCACCAGCGTGTGTTTGCCTTCCTTATGGGTGAAGAACCAGAAGATCCCCTCCAGCTCCAGCAGCCGCGAGACAAAATTAAAATCGCTTTCGTTGTATTGCAGGCAGTATTCGCGCTTTTCTGATTTGGTTTTGAGTTTGAACTGATAGTCGGTAAACCCGGCATCCTTAAACACCTTCTCGACGATCTCCTGCGCGCTGAGGTTCTGAAAAACGCGGTTGTTGCTGGCAAGCGTCAGCCACCACAGCCACGGGCGCAGCACAAACTGATAGCGATCGGCGTTACTGGTCGCCGGAAGCTGGTGCGCCTCGGCAATCAGCCCGTCGTAATCAGCGCTGTTGATGGTGGCAGTCAGATGGGTCGCCAGCACAGCATCAAGCGTTAACGGCGCGGAGGTGGTTGCGGCGATAGTGGCGGTGGTCAGCGCGTTAAGTTGGGAATCGGTGTGCACAGTGGCGGCGGTAAGGCCGGTTAGGGTTGGAGCGGTGAGTTTGATGATGGTGGTGTCGGGCATGGGAAATTCCTTTTTCAACGATAGCGCTAGCGCCGGTTAGCCTGATGATAAACCTCATCGCCATCACGTCTGCCTACTGCGATCACAAGAACGACAACCTGCTCGTCCTCGACCTGATAGACCAGACGATACCCAGCACTGCGTAGCTTGATTTTGTAACGATGTAATTTGCCGGAAAGGCGGGCAGCAGGAACATGGGGATTTTCCAGTCGCTCCGCCAGTTTCTTTTTGAACTGTTCACGTAATGCAGGGGAAAGCTTGCGCCACTCCTTGAGCGCAACATCTAAAAACTCCAGGTTATAGGTCATTTAAAGATACCTTTATTCGTTTTCCGCCTTCGCGTTCGTCGGAGATACGGTTCAGCTCGGCGTCTTCTGCCAGCTCCAGCAGATACGCATAAACCGCAGGCGGCACGCAGTAAAACGCTGGCTCATTGCGGTTCAGAATCGCCACCGCTTCACCCTCCCCGGCGTTGACCGTCCCCATTGGGTTACGTTTCAGGTCGGTGATGCTGGCAGCGGTTTTGGTCAGGATATGAAATGGCATGGTGTTTTCCTCGTTAATGAGGTTTTAGTATAGACCATTAAAAGCACCTTTATAAGCATCATTAATGATGCTTATAACCATGATGTGTGGTTCGTTGTCAGGTTAACGGCGCGGAGGTGGTTCCTGCGATGGTGACGATGGTCAGGCCGTTAAGTTGGAAGTCGGTGTGCGCGGTGGTGGCGGTAAGGACCGGAGCGGTGAGTTTGATAATGGTGGTGTTGGGCATGGGAGAGTCCTTATTATATAATTTCAGTCATATTAAACATTTGTAATAAACAAAAATTCTTCATATATTCACTGATAAAGAGATTTATCAAACTGCCCGTCCAATAAAAAAAGCTCTCTAACTCTAATAAGGTCCTCCGGAGGGTAAATGCACATACGATTAGTAATTAGCAAATCACTAAAGCTTAACTTTCCATCAACTAAAATAGCTTTTCTTGCAAATGCTATCTTATTTGCCTCAATATAATTACAATGAATCTCCATTTGTGTCATAGCATTCGCCTTTGCTCCCTGCGTAGCATGATGCTGATACAGCCATTCCAATATATCTATCCCTGAAGCTACAACCGCATACACATAGCCACCATAACGAGCTGCATAATCCATTGCAATTAGTAGCTCTTTCGTTGTAGAAATACCACCTGTAGCTTGCCCGCCAGGATGAACTATAATCCCGCCAGTATATCTGGGATGAAATCCTTCTTCAAAAATCACCTCGGGGCCACGCAAATCAGCTCTAAATAGCACTCTGTTTCTAAACATATTTCTCATCCAGATAAATTTTAATTTAAATTATACAAAGTATTATCTCATCACTTCCCCAACCACCAGATTCTCAACATCTCTGGCCCCCACGCCCTTATATTTCTCCATCACTCTTTCCACCAATCCATCCTCCATATTTAATTTATCCCCCGTCGCCACAAAATATCTCTGTGATAACTTTTCCAATTTAGCCAACACAATTCCCTTCAATATTTCTTCATCCAGTGCCCGATAGGCCACCGTGGTCATCCGCGCTAAAAACGCCGGACGAAAATGGGTTAATAATTCTGCTCGCAAATCTTCGTTAAACCGCTCGCTGTTTAATTCAGCCGCAGGCGTGTCGAGAATCAGCTCCGCGCCGACGTAGCTGGTCGCCAGCATCACCGTGTTTTTGAAATCAACAATCAGCCCGGTGCCGTCCTCCATCACCCCTTTGTCGAAGACGTTATAAAACGCCTCCAGCACGTCCGGGTGCGCTTTTTCAATTTCGTCGAGCAGCACCACGGAATAGGGGCGACGGCGCACCGCTTCGGTTAATGCCCCGCCGCTGCCATAACCGACGTAGCCCGGCGGCGCGCCTTTCAGCTGGCTGACGGTGTGCGCCTCCTGATATTCAGACAGATTAATGGTGATCAGATTACGTTCGCCGCCGTACAGGGTATCCGCCAGCGCATAGGCGGTTTCGGTTTTGCCCACACCGGTTGGCCCCACCAGCAGGAACACGCCGACCGGCTTTTGCGGGTCGGTCAGACCGCTGCGATAAGCACGTAAACGCTGGGCGATAGTCTCCAGCGCCATCTTCTGCCCCATCACCCGCTCGCTCATCCGGTCTACCAGCGTGCGCAGGGCATGGGCTTCATCGGTCTGCATCTGGCCTATCGGGATCCCGGTCCAGTTGCTTATCACCGCCGCGACGGTGGCGGGATCCACGCAGTCCGGCACCAGCGGCACCTCGTCACGCAGCTGGGCAGCGGCGGTTTCCAGCTTGCCGATCAGCGCCGCGCACTCCACCAGCTCTTGCTCCAGTTCCTCATCATCGTCCAGCCGTTCGCTGAGATCCAGCATCCGCTGGCGCGTGGACAGCAGTTCACCGACCCGCTGACGCTCATCCTGCCAACGTCCTTCCACTTCCCGCGCCTGAACCTGCAGTTTCTCCGCCTGCGCTTCCAGCTCGCACAGCCTGTCGTGATGATCGACGCCCACCAGCAGTTCACGATTCAGACGCTCGCTCTCTTCTTCTATCGCTGCCTGCTGCTGACGAATTTCTTCAAGCGCGGGCGGCACATCATGCTGCGCCAGCGCCACTCTTGCGCAGGCAGTGTCGAGCACGCTAATGGCTTTGTCCGGCAATTGACGCCCGGAGATGTAGCGCTGCGACAGACGCACCGCCTCGCGGATGGCGGTATCGAGGATCTGCACGCCGTGGTGTGCCTCGAGCTTGTCGGCCACCGCGCGCAGCATGATCACCGCGCTATTTTCGTCCGGCTCTTCAATCTGGATACGCTGAAAACGTCGGTCCAGCGCCGGATCCTTCTCGAAATATTTTTTGTACTCCTGCCATGTGGTGGCGGCGATGGTGCGCAGTTCCCCACGCGCCAGCGCCGGTTTCAGCAGGTTGGCGGCGTCGCTGCCGCCCTCGGCGCCGCCCGCGCCTATCAGCGTGTGGGCTTCGTCGATAAATAAAACGATCGGCTGCGGGGATTTTTTAACGGCGTCAATGACGCCTTTTAGTCGCTGCTCAAATTCCCCTTTCACGCCTGCCCCTGCCTGCAACAGGCCGAGATCCAGCGACAGCAGAGCGACATCGCGTAGCGGCGGCGGCACGCTGCCTTCGGCAATGCGTCGCGCCAGCCCTTCGGCGACGGCAGTTTTGCCCACGCCTGGCGCGCCAACCAGAATCGGGTTGTTTTGCCTGCGGCGCAGCAGGATGTCGATACACTGGCGGATCTCCGCGTCGCGCCCGATGATCGGATCGATCCGCCCTTCCCGCGCGTCACGAGTCAGATCGTGCGTGTATTGATCCAGTACCCCGCCTTCACGCTTCGGGGATTCTCCCTTGTCAGGGTCTGCAGCCTCCTCAACGGAGTTGCGACACCAGGTCTGCCACTGGCTTTCCAGCTCCGCAGCCGGAAGCTGTAACAACAGTGGCATTCCCTGCGCCAACTGGGTACGCAGCCGTTCTCGGGTGAGTAAGGTCAGGAGCAATAAGGCCGAACGAACCAGAGGAATACGCTGGAATGTCGCCTGCAAAATCGCCCCTTCCAGTAGCTCTATCAGTTGTACGGAAAACACCGGCATCCGCGTACAGCCCGCTTTGAACTGCGCCTGAGCACGCTGGATCTCTTCACGTAACGTATCGGTGGAGATAGCCGCGTTGCTCAGGCAATACGCTAAATCACAGTGTTCATCATCCAGTAAAGCCAGCAGCATATGCTCCGGCTCAACGAACCAGTGTCCCTGCGCCCGGCTGCGTTCGGCGGCCTGTTCCAGCGCACGAAAACAAATGGGGTTCAGTCGTTTTACCAGCGCTTTCAAATCCATTTACTGTTCTCCTCAAGATGCTGTTGGCAATGGAACATGGCGGGCTTGCGCCCTGCCAGTTGCGCGGTATACCCCAGACGCGGCGGCGCTGTGCGGGTTAAGCGATGATCCAGCGTCAGGGTTGCGCGCATCATCAATTCCTGCGTTATTCCCGCGCCAAACCAGATTTCCGCTAACTTACTGAGCTGGAGAAAACCCTGACTGCCGGGTAAAAATTCGCGCCACTGCGTAGCGTTTTTAGCACGCAGATGCACCCGTAGCGCCGCATGCTGGTTCCATATTCGCCGACCGGCGACGCTATTGCGCCCCAGCCGACATCGCGTCCGGCTTATTGATGCCTGTGGCAAAGGCTGCCAGCGGCCGACAAACTCTTCGACATGCACGGTGACGTTCAGTACGGCCTCGACCAGCGCCACAAATCCAGCCGTAGAACGCCTGCGATTAGGCAGGTTGCCGCATTGCATCAGCAGACTCTGTACCTGCGCAGATTCATACTTTTCCATGGCGTCGAGCCTGAAACCACACAGCGCACGCATTACAGAAAGCCCTGGCGCATCTTCTCGCCTGGCGTAAGGCCTGGCCAGCCGATGCAGGCTCAGGCTACGGTAGTGATGTTGAAGAAAACGCTGTTGAAACATAAAGATAAAATCCTGCAGTGCGCTGTTTTTATCCTGCGTCGCCTGCTGTAGCCATTCCAGCCAGCCGTAGGGCAATACGCCATCCGCCCCCCCTGGCCCGAGGCTACGCACCTGCACAACGTCTTCGTTCAGCGAACTGACTTCCGCTGGGCTAAATGCCAGCCCCAGATCGCCCCGCAGTTCGGGCGTCTCACCCGCCGCTTCCAGGATGCGGACACACTGCTCCAGCGAGAAGCGCCACGGCTCGGCCTTAAGCTGGGCGATTACGCTATCAGCGTGGTCTGTTCGACGTCTGTCCATAGCGACAGCTCCTCTCCTTCGTCTTGCAATATCGTGTGGATAAAGCAGTTTGCGGTGGCATTACGCGCCAGAAAACGGGCAATAACGCCCGCAAACAACAGTCGGCTGCTTCCAGTAAAGGCTTGTGGATCGAGTTCCAGCGTCACCTTGATACCGTTATGCCAGCCGCGCCAGGCATCCCGCCCCCGATGCTCACTCACCCGTTGGCAACACATCTCGCGGATGCCATTGATCTGCTGCCAGACAGCGGGTGACGCAGAGGAAGGGGCATACAGGGCCAGCAGTTCTTTCAGCGAGTCCAGCGCGCTCTGACCTTCGTTCAATAAGAGATGGTTGAGCGCAAGCGTTGAGAGCAGTTTCCAGCGTGCATCTCGCTGTAACGCAGGCGCTGAAGGCGTGGTCGGCGTTCCCAGTAAATGCACCTGCGCAACCGGGCCGGGTACTTCAAAGGTTAGTGGCGTTCCCGCACAAAGCAGTGCGGCCTGCTCACCGTTGCTGCACCAGAGCGTCGCCGTCAGGCTCGCTTCTTCATCCGGCGCAAACGGGTCGAAACGGCTGTCCACCAGCGTTAACCACAACGCATTGCCCTGCTGGCGGTTGCGTCGTGCATGCCAGAACCAGCGGGACTCGCTATGCCCGTGAGCGGAATAATATGCGGGCACGCGCCAGGCTTCTTCACGGCGGCTCATCCACAGCGTCTGTACACGGTAGATCTGTACATGTTGATCATGATGATCGGCCACCAGCCGATGCTCGCTGCGAATATGCCCGGCGATCAGCGGCTCAGAGGTCCGGGTGAACAGGTTAACGATAGGCACACACCCCAAACGAATATCACCCGAGTGAATATGCTGCGCCCCCGGCGGAGCGCGATCGAAAGGAATACACAAGATCATGCCGTCGCCCTCCCCCGAAGGCGGCAGCGGCAAATCGAAATACATCAGCGCCTGCGGGCTGTTCATCCAGGCACTGAGCGCCAGCACGCTGGACTCTACGCCCGGTTCGCAGGGCAAAATCTTTTCGGCATTCAGCAGGCCAATGGGATGTGGGCGCAGCGGCCCAATGACATGGGCGTACAACAAATCAAATAGCGTGGCGTTGATTTGCGGCGAACCGCTGAGATGAATGCGTAACTGTGTAACCGCCAACGTCGAAAACTGATGTGGCGGCAGACAACGTAGCTGAATAAGCAATGCGCCGCGCGCCCTCGTCAGCCCGGTTAATTGCCGGGCCTGCGCCGCATCGCACCAGGTAACATCGTCAATCTCAATAGGCCACAGCGTTTGCGCCAGCGCGGTACGCCACCAGATCGTTTTACCGCTTTGCGTTAACGCGTAAAGCGGCGTTCCGGCAGGAAGGGCGTAACCCTGACTCAAATCACCTGCCAGCGGATCCGCAGTAAAACTGGCGGTAGCTGTGGAAGGGAAAGGGCGTATCGAATGAGGTGAGAGCTGCTCCAGCAGCGATTCAGACAGTTCACCAAAACCATCATCAAGGCGCTGATGCAATTTGGCGCTTTGCAGGGCGAAACCTTCTAAAAGCCTTTCAACGTGGGGATCCGGGCAATCAAATTCGCTCAGCCGCAGACGAGAGGCAACGTGCGGGTGCCGCCGGGCGAACTCGCCGCTGGCGGTACGCAACCATCTCAACTCCTGCAAATAGTCTTCCAGCAATCGATCGTCCATTGATCTTCTCCTGCGATAGTCATCGCCAGCTGCCGTGCAGATACGTTAGATCCAGCGTCAGCGGATCGTCGTCCTGCCACAACATCACCTCGAGATGCAGCGCCAGCGTCTGATGATGCGCATCTTTCACGCTGACAGTTAGCGCCTGAATCCGCGGCTCGTTGCGTAAAATGGCTGCGCGTAGCTGGCGACAATACCAGTTAAGCACCCGCTCATCGCCCGCGTTACATCCGTGCCATTCCGGGACGCCCCAGCTAAGCAACAGCGGTAGTGCGTCATCATCCGTAGGGGCTCGGGAGTTGAATAATCGATTCAACTCCCGGCACACCGACTCTCGTGGGCTTATCTCCTCATCCAGCAGCCTGTCGAATAGCGCAACCGGGATGAAAGGCTCCACCATTAGCTGCCTTTCTTATTCAGCGCCATATCCCAGACGGATGAACTGGTGCCCTGCTGGGTGCCTTCCGATTTCTGGGCGGTGATTTCCCATTTGATTTTGGTGAAGTTCAGCGACATCGTCTCTACCGGCTTACCGCCGGACCCGCCGCTGACGCTCAGGTGCGAGATCACCACGTTACTCAGGGTATAGACAATAAACGGCAGCATCGCGCTATTGTCGTTACGACAGAGCGTCAACTTCGCTTCTTTGATCACCTTCCCGCTACAGCAATACTCATTGAGCACCGGCGTGGCGAGATCGACAAACTTGGTCAGCGACATTTCACCCACGTGCGCCCGCCCGGAAGTACGTTCGGTATTACTGACGTCGTTAGTGACCTGCATCGCCACGTTATGGCTGTAGGACATGATCTCTATCTGATCTTTGAAGCCATCGGCCTGGCTTTCGCCTTTGATATCGTCAAGCTTTAAAAAAATCGCATCCATGGTCTATCTCCTTAGTAATCAAGCGGCAGCTGGCGGCGGCAGTTCAGCCACCAGACGAATTGAGGTGGTCAACTCTTCTAACTGGAAGTGCGGACGCAGGAATACAACGGCGCGATAAACGCCCGGTTTGCCGGGAACATCACTCACGTCCACCCGTGCTTCACGCAGCGGATAACGCGCTTTAATCTCCTGTGGCGCGCTGTCGCGCAGCAACACATAGTCAGCAATCCAGTTATTGAGGTAACTCTCAACATCATCGCGGCTCATAAAGCTGCCGACCTTGTCGCGCATAATCACCTTCAGGTAATGCGCAAAACGGGAAGCGGCGAGGATGTAAGGCAGCATTGCGGAGATCCTCGCGTTGGCATTGGCCTCCGGGGTGTTGTAGATCCTTGCCTGATTGGTGGTCTGTCCGCCAAAGAACGCGGCGGTGTTGGTATTCTTCTTATGACACAGCACGATGAATCCCAGATCGTTAAGCTCCTTCTCACGCCTGTCGGTAATGGCTATTTCCGTCGGGCAGCGCAGGCTGATATCGCCGGATGGCGTGGAGAACGTATGCGCCGGGAGATCTGATACCAGGCCGCCGCCTTCCGCACCGCGGATCGCCGCACACCAGCCGTATAAGGCAAAAGCTTCGGTAATACGACTGGCCAGCATCCAGGCGGCATTGCCCCACAGATATTTGCTGGCATCAAGGCCGTCGACATCCTCGATAAAGTTCACGCCTTCCACCGGCACCGTATCCGGGCCGTAAGGCAGGCGCTGCAACACGTGCGGCAGCACTAATGAGACATAGCGGGAGTCGTCGCTTTCGCGGAATGCCCGCCATTTAATCAGCTCGGTGCTTTCGAAGATCTTCGCCAGATCGCGCGGGACACCTAACTCGAGAAACGATCCCATATCAAACAAACGAGGACTGGCAGCGGCGATAAACGGCGCATGCGCGGCCGCCGCGACCTGGGAAAGTTTTTCCAGTAGCGCCACATCCTGCGGATGACGGCCAAACTCGAAATCACCGACCAGCACGCTATAGGGATTCCCCCCAAAAGTACCGTATTCATCCTCATACAATTTCTTAAACAACGTGCTCTGATCGAACTCAACCGCTTTTTCCAGATCGTCCTGCAGTTCTTTGCGCGAAACGTTTAGCAGACGTAATTTCAGTCGGGTGCTGGTCTCCGTATTCATCACAAACTGATGCAGACCGCGCCAGGAGGCTTCCAGTTTCTGCATATCCGGGTGATGCAATACCTCATTCAACTGGCCGCTGATAAGCTCGTCGATCTGCGCGATGCGATGGTTGATCATCGCCACCGTATCGCTTCCTATCGCCATCCCTTCATCAAGAATTTGCGTCGCCAGTTCTTCCAGCATGTCACGCGCGTAGGTCTGTTGTAGCTCATCGCGCGCCATCCGCCCTTCCTGGATAATGCGATCCAGCACGCTCAGCGTGACCGTCTGTCCGCCGTTTTCAGCTTGTTCCTGAACATTTTCCATTGTTCTTCTCCTGATTCAGTTACGCGTTTTCAGCCGGTTTTTCTTCAACGATGGGTCTCAAAGCCTGAAGCTCGGCGTTATCGTTTACCACCTGCTGTAGCAGCGCATCCAAATCGTCGTTACCATCCAGTTTGGTGAGCAGATCGCGCAGACGCTGCCGGGCAAGAAACAGTCGCTGAAGGGGTTTAACCTGATTGATAATATTGAGTGGAGAAAAATCATCGAACTCGTTAAAGCACAGCTCAACGTTCAATTTGCTGCCATCATTAGCCAGACGATTTTCAACCTGTATCGCCAGACGAGGTGAGAGGGAGGAAAGCACATCGTCAAAATTATCACGGTCAATTTCGACAAATCGCCGCTCACGTAATTTAGCGGGTGGGCATGCGGGATGTCCGGATAAATCAGCTAAAATACCAACAACTAAGGGAAGCTCTTTCTTCTCAATCGCGCCACCTGTTTCCACATCATACGTTATTTGCACGCGCGGCGGCCTAATACGGTTGAGTTTATGCTGAATGCTCTCGGCCATATTTAATCCTTTTTATTGCAATAGTATCCCTGGCACGACATTTACCGCACCATTATTCGAAAAGTCATATTCATGAATAACTAGCCGTATTATAAAAAACACAACACCCAATAAATATCAACTTAATTTTTTACTTTTCACACAAAAAAATAAATTGTTTGATAAAAATCAATTAACAAAAAATTAACCAATAAAAATCAACATATTGCAATTAAAATTGATTATAAAATAATACTTTGCACTGAAAATATAAATTTAGTGAATATTTAAATGTTAAAAAAATTTATTACTTAAGATTCATCCAATGATGATTTAAGTCAAAAAAACAACCCCCACCATTAATTACCTTATTAATGACAATATAAAAGGACTTTATATGACAAACGGCCTATGCCATCCAGCCAATATAATATTAATCAGTATTTTAATTTTACTGAGTAGCGGTTGTTCATTATGGCAAAACCGTGTGGCATTTAATGATGTGGTCATTGAAACCGCAGCAGATGCAAACGATAACACGCCAGTCGCCGTGGATATTGTCGCGATTGCCGATAATGCGTTACTGCCAACCGTACAATCGCTGAGTGCGACACAGTGGTTTAACGCCAAATCACAACTCCTGCGCGATAGCCCTGACGGGTTGCATGTCTGGTCGCTGGAGCTGGTGCCGGATTCGCGTTTTGTGACCAAAAGCTCCCCTCTGCACGGCGTTAAGGCAGAGGCAATTCTGCTGTTTGCCCGCTACAGCAGCGCAGGAGAACACCGATTAACACTGGAAAAAGCAGATTCACTGCATCTGTTACTAATGACGGATGAAACCGTCCTGGCACCATGAACAAGGAAGGGACTATGAGCACAATTCCGGCAATGGTTTGCTGGTATGAAGGGATGGCAATGCTACCTCAACATTTCCAGTTGCAGGCATTGCGTAATGAAACATTTTGTGCCGCGCTCACCGGGTGCGCTAATCCGTGGTTCTGGGGCGTCAACCGGCTCCAGATTGACGAGGCTGCGCTGTGTGCAGGAACGCTGCGTATTTTGCGCCTGGAGGCGATGATGCCCGATGGCACGCCGGTCAATTATGACATTAGCGACGATTTATCGCTGGAGTTTGACTGCGCCCGCTTGCTGCCTGCCGCGCCAGACAGTGAACATATCCTTTGGCTGGCGCTGCCGCCGTTAAACCGTGCCGGACAGTGGCAGTTGATGAATAGCCGCTATCGCTCAGTCAACAGCGCCCCGCTACCTGACCTGAGTAGCGGTGAATTCCCCGAGAGCATTTCGCAATGGCAGCCCGTACCGCGTCTGGTTTGCCAGCACGATCGCGCTGATTTCGTCTGTCTGCCGCTGCTGCAGGTTGTGTATAGCGAAGGTGGATTTCGTCAGAGCGAGTGGTTTCCCCCCTCTCCCGCCTTCAACGAAGAGAGTTATCTGGCACGCCAAACCCGACAACTCTGCCTGCAGGCAAGAGAAAAAATTCTGTTTCTGAGCCGTGAAATGCAGTTGGCGCAACACGGACAACGCACCAACGACTGGCTATGGCTTACGCTGTCACTGCATAGTATCCAGGGGGCGTTGCCGCTGGTGGAAAGCTTGCTCAGCAGCGGGCGGCCACATCCACAGGATCTTTACCGCGCGCTGTGTCTCTTTATCGGACAAACGGCAATACTGACTCAGGATAAAACGCTGCCCCTGCTGCCAACCTTTGATTATCAGAACATGCTGCCCGCATTTGCCTCTCTTTTCACCATACTGAAAAACCAGTTGGCGCATATTCATCGCCGCTATCAGCGGCTGAATTTCAGCAAGCTGGATAACTCTTTTTCACTGCAACTCCCTACAGATATCCACGCGGGAGAGCAGGTGGTGATAGGCCTGCTGATGCCCGGAGACAACGCCTCCAAAGCTGAAAAGTGGTTACAAATGAGTCTTATCACCAGCCAACCCTTTGTACCTGTTCTGCGTCGTCAGCGGATGCACGGGATGACTTTCACGCCGCTGGCTGCAGAGCAGAGCAGTGACTGGGAAATCGACGGCAAGGTGGCCCTGTTTACCCTGACCCTTACCATCCAGTGGTTTGAAAAAGGGACGCCGTTGGTTATTGCCCCATTGCATGAAACAGAGGATATGCCGCAGCAGATCATGCTCTACCGTCAGGAGGATCGCCATGACAATCGCCAATCCTGATATGCCTGCCAGCCGTCTGTTTGATGAGATTTACACCCGCTGGCTGGCGCAGTTTGAACGCTGGAAACGCACTCCGCTACCGCCAGATGAGTTGCATAATCAGGCCCTTGTATACGCCAGTCAGGTGGTAGAAGAGTATAACCGACGCCTGACCCGCGAACTGGGTTCGCCGTTTCAGCAGCAGATTGACGCGTCCGTTTATGCCCTGGTCGCGCTGATTGATGAGTCCGTACTCTATGGTGACTGGCCCGCGCTCTCCCTGTGGCAGTCCTGCCCGCTGGAGTATCATTTGTGGCAAACCCATAGCGCTGGGGACCAGATCCCCCGCCAGATCACCGCTCTGCTCAATGAACGTAACCCAGGAAAGCGGGATTTAGCCGCGCTGTATTTGCGCTGCCTGACGCTGGGGTTTGGTTCCCGACGTGGCGATTTTAACCTGCAGAATCATCAGGAAACCTGCCGCCTGCTGTGGCATTTTGCCTTTCAGCATGACGCTCAGCTCAGTGATATTGCCGAACGCATGGAATCGACCGCGCTGGGGACGCCTTTACACCTTCCGGCGCATCGCCGCCTGCCAGACAATTCGCGCCTGCATCTCATCGCCCTCGTAATACTTTTGGCGTTATTGCTGTTGAGTCAGCGACTGTGGCTAAGTATTGAAGATGCCATCGGCGTAAATTCGCTGCCAGATTTCCCGGTAACCCAGTCCTGCCAGGGAGATGATAAGTGACGCAACCCTGGCTTACGCTACTGATTATTCTCCTGGTGCTGTTGGCGATGACTCTCTGGTGCGTCTGGTGGCAATGGGAATACCGAAACGATACGTTCAACCGTGCGCAAAAGGAGATCCAGCGAGCCTGTACCAGTCAGGATCCTTACGACAGCGTGCGAATCCTGATGCTTGGCGACGAAGAGGATAACCGTCTGCTGTGCCGCAGTTGGTCACTTACCGACGGCCAGGAATACTGGTTCGGGCAATGGTGGTTTAATCCTCAGTGCAGCCTTCTGTGCCTGCCGCAAACGCTACAAACCGTTGGGAAGAAGCGGCTAATCCGTCAGAATGACTGGCAGAAGACGCTGTCTGCGTTGGTGAAAAGCCGCCCCCAGCGACCACTGGATGCACTGATTATCACCCTTTCATTAGAGACGCTGCATGACGATGATACCGTCCGCGCCAGCTTATTACATAACTGTCAGCAGTTGCAGCAGGTGTGCGGACTGAGTCTGCCAATTTACCTGATCATCAGCGGCATGGAATCACTGGAAGGTACAGCCGATCTGCTGGAGCTATTGCCGGAAGATGCTCGCCGCAGTCCGATTGGCAGCACGATTCCGGTCGCCAGAGAAGCCATTTGGAAACCGCAGTGGATCGACAATGCGCTGGACAATACCCGGACTTCTCTGCGGCTGTTCATCACCGAGCTTGGCGCGCTGCGAGGCAACACGCCGGAGGAATTATTCCGCTTGCCAGAAAGCTTCCCGCCGCTTGCCGCACCGTTGCATGACGCTTTTGACGCCCTGTTTAACAGTCATGCCCGCGATGAGCCACCGCAGCTGCGCGGGATCTGGTTTGTTGCCCGTACGCTGGACCATGACAAACCACAGATGCAGTTTTGTCAGTCGCTACTGAGCAGCAAAATTACCGCTGAGCGCGGTCTCGCGCTTCCGGTGCGCCGTTTGCTGCGCGTGAATTTACGCCGCCATTTCATCACTCTCGCGTGCTATAGCTGCCTTTGCGTTCTTTGGCTTGTCGCGATGACCTGGAGTTGGCAATACCAGCACACCCATGCCGTACTATTGCACGATCGTCTGCAGGTCCTCGCCACAGCCGTCCGGGCCGATATCACTGGTGAGCGTTCCACCGCGCTGTACTGGCGCGTTCTCAATGGCATTCCACAGTGGCAGTTTCGTTCCATCGTCTGGCCCGGCTCGCTGTTCAGCCGCACCGATACAAAATTGCGCGAGACGTTTAACAACGTCACCCTGGCTAGCCTGCTGGTACCAGCCACCAACAGTATCTGCCTGCAAAATCACAATGAAAGGGGCTTTGAGCAGGACGATTTGCTACCCGAAGAGCGTTACCGGCAAATTCAGAACTTGCTCACTCAGGCAAAACAAATGGAGTCGCGCTATTTGCCGTTGCTACAATTAATGCAGATGAAGCAACCGACTGTGCAGACGTTGGCAAACGTCAGCGCCAGCGTTTGGGGCGTGACCGTTGACACCGACTCTTTACCCTCCCAGGAAAAGCTCAACGAGATGTTTGCCACTCTCAATCTCTCGCGTCTGAAATTACCCGACGCTAGCGAGCTGACTCAGCGCAACAGCGTACTTTTTTCTCACGAAACCATGCGCTGGCTGGAGCAAAACTATGGCAATACCAGCCTGGATAACAACGAAGAGCAGCTCGAACAACTGTTGGCGCTGTTTGGCAATGGCACCGGGGTTACCCCCTTGTTCGTCCGCTCGCTGGTCCGCCAGGTCAGCCGCTTACAAGCAACACTGACGACCATTAATAACCTGAGTCGTGACGCAACAAATTCGCCAATCAGACTGCCACTGGATGAGCTGCTCACGCAGGCACGAACCCTTAGGCTTATCGACAACAGCGTGGTTCAGGAACTGCTCCGCCACGAAACCCTACTGCGCCAACGCTTTCTGGCGCAGGTTGATGGCTCCAGGCTGCACTTCTCCTCATTAACCGAGCAATCCCCGGAAGGACAATTCAGCGTATCGCCGGATCTTCTGGCATTACAAAAAAGTTTGCGTGATTTACTTAACCAACCCTTCTGGCAGCAGGGGGCAAGCCAGCCTACCGAGCTCTCCGTCGGTTATCCTGGCAACCTGCAACTTCAGCAGGCGCTGGCGCTGTATGGCGGATTTGAACGATTTATGCAGCAGCTTCCAGACAGCATCTGGCGACCTAAAATCACCATGCTGGCGCGACAGGCGGTGGAAAACGCCATACGTCAGACGCTATACACAGGGGCCACCGGAACCCCGGATAACAGCAATGTCAGCACCGCCAGCGCGGATTACATCATTGAAGCCTTCAACCAGCTTAATCGTCCTCAGCTTGCCATCGCATTGCGCCAACAAACGGCGGCCCAGGTGATTGCACGGGTGCGTCAGGACGGCAGCGCGTTACTTCCGCCGATTACCCCTCCGGCGGTCAATTACGCGACGACAGAACAGGCGCAGGCCAGCGGACAGAAAATTATCGGATGGGCTAGCGCCCAGGCAGAACAAATCTCTGGTGCCCTGGTCCGCTATCAGCAGGATATTGACTGGCTCGACAACCAGCGTCCATGGTTAATGGCAGCGGATAACCAGCTTATCGCTCGCTGGAGCAATTCACTGGCGACCATGAAGCGGCTGCAACAACAGGATCCTGCCAGTTCGCCGATGCAGATGGCGGCCCTTGCTGCCGCGCTGCCGACGCTCTCTGCGCAGAACTGCCAGAGTGAACTGACGCAGTTTCGCACCGCCAGCAGTAACGATTTTTACGGTCAGTCGCTGAACGCGCTGGCAGACGCATCATTGCAAAAATGTCAGCAGTTACGCCAACAGGCCAGCATTGGTGCGGTACAGAAGATCTTCAATCTGTACAACACCTGGCTTGCAGGGCGCTTCCCCTTTACCGCCGTGCCGCACTCAACAGATGCAGATGTCGATCGGGTACGTGAACTGACTCTTTTACTGGCGCAACTCCCCGCCGAAACGCTATCCGAACAGCCGCCACTCATTCAACAACTGGCAGCGGCACAGCCGTTACTGTCGGCGTTGGTCAGCCCTGAAGGCGTGACGTTACGGGTTATCTGGCGGACCTCACGCAACCATGAGGCTGGCGCGGATCAGATTGCCGACTGGCGGCTTGTCGGTAATCAACAATCGATTAGCTACCCCGGCGGCACAACTGACCTGCACTGGCGCAGCAGCGATAGTCTGAACTTTAGTCTGCGTTGGGCAGCCAATTCCGCATGGCGTCCAATGCCAGGCCTGTCACAGACAGGCGTAACGGTAAGCGGTGATACTGGTCGTTGGCGCTGGCAGGGAGCGTGGGCACTGCTCAGGATGATTGAACAACAGCGCGTAGGTGGCGCGCCGACGCAACCGCTGCCGCTGCGTTTTTCGCTCCCCGTGGGCGATGGTCAGAAGCAATTGCAGTCAACCGTATTTTGGCAGGTCACGTTGTTAGATGCACAAAGCAAAGCGCCGCTACCATGGATACCGCTTACCGAGCAGGGATTATCAGGAGGAAAATGATGGAACATATTGAGGCATTACTGGCCCCCATTCAGGCGGATAATCCGTGCGGGGACTCTATCCGTTATTCACCAGAGTTCGACCAGTTGGTCACCGCCCGCCAGCAGGATGACGAAACGCTGCCCACCGGCGTCTGGCAAAGTACGCCGCGCCGCGCCGACTGGGATGAAGTCGCCAAAATCGCCACTGTGCTGACGAAAACGCTCAGTAAGGATCTGGTCATTATGAGCTGGTTGGGTGAGGCATGGATTAGAGTTCACGGCTTAGCAGCCCTGCCCAATGCGCTGGAATTAGTGACCCTGGCGCTGGAGCAATACCCGGAGCAATTACATCCTAAAATTAAAGAAGGTGACTATGACTATCGCGCCGCGCCACTATGCTGGATAGCGCAACATTACGCCACGCTGGTCGCTGAAGCCCCGCTGTTTATAGCTCATGGGGAAAACATCTCCCTGACCCAGTGGCAGCAGGGAAAATTAGCTGACGTTCCGCTGCCTGGCGCGGACGAGGCCACCATATTATCCCTGACATCCAGCATGGAGTGGCTCCAACGGCTCAACAACGTCTGTCAGAGTTGGCCTACCGAATCGGCACCTTCATTCAAGGCACTTGAGCAAAAAATCAAGACCTGTCTGCAGGCGTTGGGCAACACCTTGCCGGAACAGTCGCCACCTGTCGGGCAAGAAACTGCATCAACGGTCAGCAACGGTGCCACGTTTCTTCACCGCGAAGAGGCATATCAGATGATTAAACAGGTAGCCGATTATCTGGCGCGTACCGAGCCCCACAGTCCGGTACCGTATCTACTGCAGCGGGCCTATATCTGGGGACATACACCACTACCAGAACTGCTCAATGAACTGATTACTGGTGATGAGTCCGCTCGCCGACTGTGGAGACAATTGGGGGTACTGCCATGAGTTGTCCTGCCGTATGTACAGGCGCAATGCTGCACTGCTCGTTTGGCATAGCGCCCGCCACACTGAACGTGTTGCCCACCAGCCGAACTATCGTCAACAGCCTGCCGATGGCGAATATTATGGATAACAAACCATTTGTAAACATTCTGCCGTTCGGGATGTGCAACAGCATCGCCAACCCGACCGTTGCTGCCGCAACCGCCGCGGCGCTCGGCGTGCTGACGCCAATGCCGTGCATTCCTGCCACCATTGCGCCATGGATGCCCGGTTCACCGACGATAATAGTCGGCAATGCGCCGGCTCTTACTGCGCAATCGCAGTTAATGTGCGCCTGGGGTGGGTTGATTCAAATTAGCTTTCCCGGGCAGTTAACGACCGTCGTCGCGTGATGTTATCCTCTTGAAATTAAGGGTAACAGTTGCAGGAGACGACGCAGCAAGATAGTTGCAGCGTCGTTAAAAACGGCTCACACACTCCATTGCAACCGTTTTGAACTCGCTGAAATTCCGGCACGCGCAGAGCCGCGTCATCGCGCGCTCGCGCAGGAAGGTGACGAAAATATCGTAGATCGCCATCGCTTCTTCGTATTCGCTTTTGCTGATGGCGAGCAGGAAGATCACATGCGCCGTTTCATCCCCCCAGGCGATACCCTGCGGGGCGAGGATGGTGTAGACCACCGTTTTCTTTGCCAGCAGACCGAGGGCGTGCGGCAGGGCAATGCTGTCACCCAGCATGGTGCTGACGATGGCCTCACGTTCAACCACCGAATCAAGAAACTCCGCATCGACAAAGCCTTCATCCTGCAACTGGCGACATAAAACGTTGAACAACGTTTGTTGATCCATTGGCTCGTCGATCACACGAAAATGGGCAGCATCGAAGAATTTGTTCAACATCCACGGACGGGTTCTGTCGACCAGCACCAGTTTGCCAATTTGCTCCAGTTGATAATCGGTAGGGAACGGTGCAATCATCACCACAGGCTTATCTTTTTCACCAACCCGCGCGGTAGAGATGACGAAATCTTCGCTGATACTTTCCCGCTGTTCGTAGTCGCGTAGCGTCACAGTATCGACGATTTCTATCTGCGGATACTTACGCGCCAGCACCGCCTCAATCATCCGCACCATCGCATTTCCAGCATCGCATACCAGCAGAACTTTCGGCTGCCTCTGATAACCGATGTTGTAACTACGCTCCAGCCCGACGCCAATATGCAGCACAAGGAAGCCAATCTCATTTTCACTGATGGTGTACGGCGTATATTTTCCCCATCCCGAGACGGCGGCCAGCGTCATGTCCCACGCCATCGGGTAGTGCTGTTTAATATTTTCCAGTAGCGGATTGGGGATCATTATCTGGTAACGCACCCGGGTGATCATCGTCTTAATATGCGTCAGCAGATCAGCATGTAACTGTTTGTCATTCAACAGGTTGTAGTTGTACTGACTGTTGATAAACCGCAGGATGTAATTGACCAGCGCTTCGTCATCATCCGCATTGATGGCGCTGGGGGCGATCTCTTGTACCTGGCGGGCGGCGATATGCACCTGCAGCCAGTTCTCTTCGGAAACGGTAAGCGGTTTATCCGCCAGTCGGTGCAATACCGCTGCGATTTCCCGCGTGGCCAGGCACACCGATTGCTCGGCTTCTTCTGCGGCAAATTCCGGGAGGGGATACCCTTCGCTAATCCGCCGTACCGCCACCGCGCAGTACAACCGCAAAAACAGCTCACCCTCATCGGTCAGGCGAATGTGAAAACGGGCAAAAATATCCTGCAAAACAGGTTGTAGCTGTTCAGGGATCCCGGCATTTAGTGCCTCTTGCGTCACTAGCGGGTGCTGTGGATCCTGCTGCGCCAGCGTCCATAGCAGATCGGTCAAACAGGCGCGGATCGCCATCTCGCTGCCAAACAGTTTCATACCGTGACGGGGGCGCGTTTCCAGCGTCAGATGATAACGTTGCAGATGCTCGCGCACCTCAGCCATATCGTTTTGCAGCGTCGCGCGGCTGATAAACCATTCATCAGCCAAATCCTCCAGCTTCAGCGAAAAGGCCGACGTCAGAAAACGAACCACCAGCCAGTGCACCCGCTCCTGGCTGGTGCGCGGGATGCGCAGCAACGCGTCTGGCCGCTGCGTTTGCAGGGCATGATAACGTGCCGGGTCGTCAATTTTGAGTTGATAACCGTTACCCCGGCTGAGGACAAACTGCGCGCCGTACTGGGTGAGCAGCGCGTTTAGCGCAGTGATATCCGCCCGTACGGTGCGTGTGGAAACCGACAACCGCTGCGCCAGCTCGTCCTGTGGAAGCGCTTCGTTTTGCAGCATGCCAAACAGCTGCGCTAAACGTTGGTTGGGGAATCGCACGTCAGTTTCCTCATCAGTCAGTTAGCCTACGCAGGCCCGGGTCATCGCCATCAGCTGGCGCACGTCGTCCGGTCGGGTGTTACCACTCACCTTATCAATAATCGAACTATAGATGTGAGGAATGATTTTGCTCACTCCGGCATCCAGGGCGATCTGCAAAATTTCAGTGAAATTATCCAGATCGATACCGCCAGTTGGCTCCAGCCAGAAGTCATGACGGGCGCAGGCCTGGGCGACTGCAACGTACTCCTCACGGCACTTCAGGCCGCCCATTGGGAAGTATTTAATCGAGCTCCCCCCCATGTCTTTGAGCAACGCAATCGCGGTTTCTACCGGCACAATGCCGTCCGGCGTCTGGCTGCTCAGCGGACCGGTGGAGATTTTCACCCTGCCCGGAGTGCCGGTTGGCGAGACCAGACCGTTGACCACCGTCTCCTTCTGACCCAGCAGCGCGCGGCTGGTCGCCACGCCGGTAAAGACCTGATTAACATGCTGTGGCTGCACCTGACGGGAGATTTCACTGACTATCGCCGACTGGTTGGGATCGCCCGCCCCTAGCCCCACGGAGAGGGCATTGTCGATAAGCGCTGCGTATTCACGCATATCCGCAACCGCGCTTGCGACATCCGGGTAATTTTTTGACAACACACCGACCAGCACGTGTCCTTCCGCCGCCGCGTAAATATCCCGGGCATTTTCTTTGGAGCCCGCCAGCACGTTCAGGCAGACGCGGTCGCGATAAAAGTTAGGGGTCAGTTTCATGCTTTTTTCTCCTGCGAAATCACTTCACCAATTCGACGGGCCACAATCTCCAGTTGCGCGCGATCCACGCTGCGCACATCGGCTTCGATAATGCCTTCGTTAGCTTTGTAACCACGGAAGTAAATCGCGTACTCTCCCTGCTTGAGCGCGTCGACCAGTTCACCTGTGGCGATCCCGGTTACCGCTTCGTCAAACTTAATTTCCGTGCGCGCGATGTCGCGCCCTGCGCTGTCCCACACCACGCGGGCGCTTACGCCGTGAAGCTGGTTTAACGCATTAATGAACGGCGTCATTTTCTCGACCATCTCCGCGCCGCTCTCTTTCTGCGCGTTCAGATACAGTTCGATGGCGCAGGTCAGGCCAAGAATCCCCTCTTTACCCACCTTCATCGCCCGGCCAATCCCCGCGGTCTGGCGCTTCACCCACTCAACGTATTGGGTTTTGCCAATCACCAGGCCGCTGGTTGGCCCTTCAATCGCTTTCGCACCGCTATAAATCACCAGATCCGCACCAACCCGGTAGTAGCACTGCAAATCCTCTTCCGCTGCCGCATCCACGATTAGCGGCAGATTATGCGTACGCGCCACCACCGCAGCCTGTTCCACGCTGAGCATGCTTTTCTGGACGCAGTGGTGAGATTTGATATACAGAATGGCCGCCGTGCGTGGCGTAATGGCCGCCGCCAACTGAGTGGCGGAACATTCGTTGGCATAACCCGCTTCCACTAGCTTGCCGCCGCCGAGCGCCACCATGGTGCCAACCGGAGCGCCAAAGTTGACGTTGTGGCCTCTGGGCAGCACGATTTCGTTGTTCTCGATCGGCGCGACGTGCAGGTTCTCCAGCAGCCAGTCGCTGTCCTTAACCAGCACTCCAGCCACTGACAGGGCGATTCCGGCCGAAGCGCAGGAGACGACGGTTGCCCCTTCCACCTCCAGCAATTTTGCAATGTAGTCACCGGTCTTATTGACCAGGTCTTTCATCTCAAAATATTGATTCATCCCCGCCATTGCGGCCTCAACCACTTCTGGTCGTGGCGTAGAAACGCCGAGCGCCGTCATGCGGCCTGAGGTGTTAATCACCTGTTTTAAATTGTATTTCTCAAAAATCGAAGGCATGTTCCGCGCTCCCTTGTTCGGTCATATAGCCCTTGCCCGCACGTATTGCGGCAAGCGGCACCAGCAGTTGTTCAGCCTGCAGGCTGTCGTTTTCTGCATCTACCAGCACGGTTGGCTGGCGCTTAAGCGTAAAGAGGGTTAAATCGGCATCCAGACCAACCTGCAGCCGCCCTTTCTGTTTCAGGCGCAGACCATCGGCGGCATTGGCAGTAACGCACTCAATGACCTGCGGTAGCGACATCCCAATGGCGAGAAATTTCGACATCACATTCGCCAGGGAATACACCGGGCCGCTGATACGGTTGCGACAATAAATATCGGAGCTGATGGTGTGCGGCAAAATGCCCAGACCGATAGCGCGTTTTGCCACCGCAAAGCTCAGGCTGGCAGTGCCATGCCCAACGTCCAGACGCACGCCGCGTGAAATCGCCCGCGTCACTGACGCCCGCAGCTCGCCTTGCGGCGTCAGAATGCGATTCGGCTTACCGTTGTAGCAGTGGGTAATGATGTCGCCCGCGGTCAGGCGTTCGGCGATCTCATCCAGATCCGGCGGATTGTTGCCGATGTGCACCATCAGCGGCAGGTCACCGTTTTGCGCTTGCATCGCTTTGGCGCGCTCCAGCGGCGTAATGCCGTTTTCACCGACCACGCTGCTGCTCATGCGCGCCTTCAGGCCGACGATAAAATCAGGATGGCGCTTCACCGCCTGTCGCACCGCATCGGCGTCAATGTTGGCCATATTAGCCAGCTCGTTCTGGGCGATAAGCCCAACGCGGGAGATATTCAGCAGCGCATACACTTCGGTGGCCGCTTCCCGGGTCAGGGTATAAAAATCATCGATATCATCCGCCCCGGTACTGCCCGCATCCACCACCGTGGTAACGCCGGTAGCTATACCGACGCTGTCCGGCTGGTCGTGATAAATCGGGGATTTCGGATAGCAGTGAACGTGGGAATCAATCCAACCTGCGCTGACGTAGTACTCGCCGCCCAGTTCGATGGTTTTCAGCGCCGGGCCATCAACGTCGCCCAACGCCGCAATTTTGCCGTCTTTGAGCGCAATATCGCTCACCGTATCGTCAACGAGGCGCGCACGGCGCAGGAGTAAATCAAACATCGCACTCTCCTTTGCCGGATGGCGGCGCAACCGCCTCATCCGGCCTACAAATCAACAGTTAGCTAATGGCAATCGGGAAGATGGACCCGAGGATCATCGCCCCAAGGATCGCCCCGCCGGTGATCGGTTTCTGCCACAAGTAAAACAGCAGCGCGCCCGCCAGTGAACCGATGCCGATAGGGATAGACGCCGACATCGCGCTGAGGATAATCAATGGTCCGAGGAAGCGGCCGGAGGCGTTACCGGCCCCCATCATGACATCCGCACCGTAGGTCGAGTCGCTCTGATTGATGGTGAACTTACGCGCCAGAATAATGATGTAGCCAATCGCCAGACCAATCACCAGACCGGTGACCAGCGACGCTGCGAAGTTGGCAACCGGGAAGATAATACCTGCGCCCAACAGCAGCGCCGGAACACCTAACCCGACCCCGGTCTGAATCGCCCCGCCAATATCCAGAATCCCCACCAGCGAACCTTCAATGATGCGGGCAAACAGGAAGCTTGCACCAAAGGCTGCCACCGCCCCGTAGGAGCCGGTGTCCATTCCCGCCTTCAGCATCGCCACAAAAGCGACCTCGTTAAATGCGCCAATACCGTACAGGTAGTACATGTGCGTTCCGGCAAATACGCCAGAGGAGAGCAGGCCAACGAAGATCGGGAACGACCAGTCAGCGAACCAAAAACCTTTATTCTGTTCCATGATGGCCTCCGTTATTTGCCGCTGAGCGAGTTGTGGATCAGTTCGAGCCAGTTAGGCACGGTCAGATGGAAGGATTCGATCATCTTCATGTCGAAGCCGCGGAAGAAGCCGCTCAGGACAAACAGCGCGACGATAGCCACCATCATCACTTTAGTGACGTGGTTCCAGCCGCTCTCTTCCACGCCTTTACCGATCAGAATGCCAAGGACCAGACCCGGAACGGCGTTGCCCATAATCAACTGCGCCGCGCCGCCAAAGACGGTGGCCCAGAAGCCTGATTTTTTACCGGCATCGATCGCCGCCAGCCAGAAGATCACCGGCATCACGGTGTTAACCAGCAGGTTAGCCGCAGGCACCAGCACCTTGACGGCTGTCACCTGCAACGCTTCCGGTACGGATGACGCCGTGAGGTTCAGGAAGGTCACGACGATCATCCCGATAACGCCGCAGGCAATCGCCATGCGCTTGGGATCGTGCAGCGTTTCACCGACGTTGCGGTTTTTAACCATCAGCGCAGCAGCGCCCCAGTTGGGGATGATGCGATGGTCGACGTCCTGAGTGAACGCCCCCGCCGCAACAGAGGAAGCCCAGGCGTTAAAGAAGAAGCCCAGGCCGAACGAGAAGTGAGAAGCCGGATCCCCTTCGCAGGAATTCAGTTCTCCCAGAGTACGAAACGCGCCCATCCCTTGAGTGGTAGGCGCATGAAACATGCGTGCAGCCCCAGCGCCGACACCGACGCCAACCAGGCCGCCGATGATGAGCGATTTTATTAATATTATCAGGAACATAATTATGCCTTTTAATAAAGAATCAGCGTTGCGTAACGAAATCCACCTTGTCGAGATTGATGGCAGTCACGTTGACGGTCACGTCCAGCTCCACGCTGAAGGTGCGTCTTTCCCGGCGCAAAAAGAGGAATAAAAATGCCTCTTTGCGCACCGATTCACGCGCTTGAACAACCTGCACATCCTGTGGCTCAATACGCAGTAAGATATGCGGCGACGCTTTCATCACCGCAGCCTGAACGTGGTTCAGGGCATCGGCAAAGGCGCGCGCTTTGGCCTCGCCCTTGCCAGTGACTCTCACCGTGGTGGTGAATTGTTCTTTCATGCTTAAGCGCCGTGTTTCTTTTGCCACGCCTGTACCAGGCGCTCGCCGAGTTCTTCTTTGTCCATAAAACCGAACCCCAGCACGTTGCAACCTTCGTTGATGGCCGTGACCCCTTCATCAACCGAGCGCATGCCGTATTTCGCCTTGTAGCCGTATTTGGTCTGCGCGGTAATCGCACCCGCGCCGCCACTGCCGCAAAACGAGATACCAAAGGTGGCGTTTTCCGCTTTCATCACGTCACCCAGCTTCATATCTGCCGCAACGCCCGGCACCACAACCGCACGGCCGCCCGCTTTCTCAACGCCTGCCGCCACTTTCTGGCCTTTACCCAGACGATCGCCAATCACTACGGTAATCTGTTCCATCTTTTGCTCCTTAAAGGTTGTCTTTCGCGACTTCGAAGTGCACCGACAGCAGCCAGGCCTCTTCCTCAGGAAGATTGCCAAACTCAGCGACCACGTCACGGGCAAGCGCCATTGATTCGGCAGAAATTTCATCAAACAAGCTGGCATCGACTTCTGGTAAGGGTTCACCCGTTACCGAGCGGTGCGCCATGGCGCGAACATGCGACGTCAGCATCTGTTCCTGTACAGCGTTGGGAATAATGTGGCGTTCACGCAGCAAGGCATACACCTGCGCCAGCATGCGGTCGGCCAGTTCCACCGATTCCCCCATGTCATTCATTACAGCTCCGTTATTCACTCGTCTTACCCCACTAGTGGCTCTGAGGTTAACTTAGCGGTGGGGGTTAAAAGTTTGTAGCGAGTTGTTTTCCACTTCGAAGTGGAAAGGGGCGCAGCGATAGTGATCTGTGCCGCAAAAAGGGCCGGGATCACGATTAATCACTGGAAGAATGTGATTGATATCGCAAGAGTGAGCAGCAAAATGGAAGGAAATGCGAACAATGAATGGACGATAAAAATGAAAAAATGTGATGGGGATAGCGTTTACTTATGGGATGCAGGGGCGCAGCGTCTTATCCGGCCTACGGTTATGCAGGCCGGAAAGAGTAGATTAGCGGAACTTCTTGTGGTTTTCGTTGCGCGTTTTTTTCAGGTCTTCCGCAACGGCTTTCGCCTCTTTGACTTTACCTTCGTTCGCCAGTTTAAGCGCGCCGTCAATCTGACCGATCAGCGTGTCAAAGCCGTGGCGGAAATCTTTCATCTCCGCACTGTCCGGGGATTTGCTCTCCAGCTTCGGTGGCGTTCCCTTTTGAGCATCCAGCGCGGCTGCACGCATTTTGGTCAACGCGTCTTTCAGTTCAGTCACATTGTCCGTTTTTTCGACGATCTTCAGGTTGTCGTTGAGGATCCCCATGTCATCTTCGAGATCGGCTGCAAACGCAGAAGAACCAAGAACCAGCGTTGAAGCCGCGACGATCGCTAACAGGTGTTTACGCATTGCTCACTTCCTTTTTTATTATTAAAAAATTAACGCCTTAACGAGTATCATTGCCCGGCGATTTTCATCTCCGGTAACAATACCGAACCACACTGAATATTACTGCGCGTTTCAATATCGTTGCCTACGGTCACAATATTGCGCCACATCTCTTTTAAGTTCCCGGCGATGGTAATTTCACTCACCGGATACTGAATTTCGCCGTTTTCGACCCAAAAACCCGCCGCGCCGCGCGAGTAATCGCCGGTAATGCCGCTTACGCCCTGCCCCATCAGCTCGGTAACCACAAGACCTGTGCCCATCTCTTTGAGCAACTGCTCGAAGCTTAGACCCTGTCCCGGAATTCGCCAGTTGTGGATCCCGCCCGCATGACCGGTGCTCTTCAGTCCCAGCTTACGTGCGGAATAGTTGGTCAGCAGCCATTGGGTCAGCACGCCGTCTTTAATAATGTCACGGCGTTCGGTCCGTACGCCTTCGCTGTCGAACGGCGACGACGCCAGCCCTTTCAGCAGGTGCGGATGTTCTTCAATAGTCAGCCATTCCGGCAGAATTTGTTTGCCCAGCGAGTCGAGCAGGAAGGTGGATTTACGGTACACCGAACCACCGGCAATCGCGCCGACCAGATGTCCGAACAACCCAGTCGCCACTTCGTTGGCAAAAATCACCGGTGCTTTCATGGTGGAAAGTTTACGCGGAGAGAGGCGAGATAAGGTGCGGCGAGCACAGTCTGCCCCCACCCATTCCGGCGTTTGCAGATCGCCCATCGCCCGGCCAATGGTGTAGGCGTAATCACGCTCCATATCGCCATTTTCTTCCGCGATGACGCAGCTGGAAAGAGAATGACGCGTGGAGCAGTAGCCCTGCAGCATCCCGTGACTGTTACCAAACACTTTGATGCCGTAGTGGCTGTTAAAACTGCCGCCTTCGGTATTGGTGATACGCTTATCGGCCTGTAGCGCCGCCTGTTCAGCGCGGGCTGCCAGTTCGATAGCTTCGTCAGGGGAAACTTCCGCCGGGTGGAACAGATCCAAATCGGGCGCATCAAAGGCCAGCAGTTCTTTATCTGCCACGCCCGCGCACGGGTCCGGTGAGGTGTAACGTGCAATATCCAGCGCGGCCTGCACGGTACGTGCAATCGCCTGCGGGCTTAAATCAGTGGACGATGCGCTGCCCTTACGGTTTTGGTGATAAACCGTAATCCCCAGCGCGCCATCGCTATTGAATTCTACGTTCTCCACTTCACCATAACGGGTGCTGACGCTAATACCCGTGGTCTTGCTCACAGCGACTTCCGCGCCATCCGACTTACCTGACGCTAATTCCAGTGCCGTCGAGACCGCTTCTTCCAGAATCTTACGCTGCGCTTCAACTTGTGAGATTACTTTCATCGCAAATGCCATAATGTAGAGAGAGTTTCTCTGAAGTCTAACAGAGAACCGTTTTTCAGTGCGCATCTTAACTGGTAACATTAGCCTCTTTTTTTAAGGAGCCTGACATGACTAAGCAGCCCGAAGACTGGCTCGACGACGTTCCCGGTGATGACATCGAAGACGAAGACGATGAAATTATCTGGGTTAGTAAAAGTGAAATAAAACGTGACGCCGAGGAGTTAAAACACCTGGGTGTGGAACTGGTGAAACTGGGGAAAAACGCGCTGGATAAAATCCCGCTCGACGCGGATTTACGTGCCGCGATTGAGTTGGCCCAGCGTATTAAGATGGAAGGTCGCCGCCGCCAGCTGCAGCTGATTGGCAAAATGTTGCGCCAGCGCGATGTTGATCCTATCCGTCAGGCGCTGGACAAGCTGAAAAACCGTCACAACCAACAGGTTGTACTGTTTCACAAGCTTGAGCAACTGCGCGATCGCCTGATCGCCGAAGGTGATGATGCGGTAGCGGAAGTGCTGAACCTGTGGCCAAACGCCGATCGCCAGCAGCTTCGTTCTCTGGTTCGCAATGCGAAGAAAGAGCAAGAAGGCAACAAGCCGCCGAAATCAGCACGTCAGATTTTCCAGTATCTGCGTGAACTGGCGGAAAACGAAATCTAAACTCTTCGTCTGCAGAAAGTGCCGGATGATGTAAATACTTCATCCGGCCTGGATTCTGTGCTCTTACTGCTGGGGCTGCATTTCGCCCATAGCGTTCTCTGACTGACTCTCTTCATGCAGATACTGCTTATCTAAAATCTTCACGAACGGTGTATAAATCGCGGTGGCGATAACCAGATTCACGGCCTGTAAAACAATGCCTGAAATCCCGGTGGTGAGGAAACCAGAAATAAAGATCGGCGTTGTCCATGGAATGGAGATACCAGAGGTGGGGGGAACCCAGCCGAATGCGATAACCACATAAGTAACCGTACACAGCACCATTGGGGTAATGATAAACGGGATAAGCATCAGCGGATTAAGCACGATTGGCAAACCAAAAATAACCGGCTCATTAATGTTAAAAATTGCCGCCGGTGCCGCCAGCCGTGAGAGCTGCTTTAATCGCGTACTTTTGGCAACCATAAAGATGCTAATCAACAGCGCTCCGGTAAAACCCGTACCGCCGGCAATCAAATAGACATCCCTGAACTGCTGAGTAATGATGTTGGTCGCTACCAGCCCGGCCTGAGTTTGCGCCAGGTTCTGCGCACTGAGCGTTTGCCAGATAGGCCCCATTACGGATGTCATGATAGAGTCGCCATGGATCCCAAAGAACCAGAAGAAACTGATCATCATCTCAGCAATCAGTTGCGATAAGAGGGAATTCCCCAGATACAGCAACGGCTGTTGCAGCATGACGCTGATAAATTTCCCCGGCGTACCAAAAGGCGTGTTCTCAAACAGCACCTTGACGATAATCCAGAACAGTAGCACCAAGAAGATAGGTACCAGCGATTTAAACGACCTGGCAATCTCTGGCGGGACACTCGCAGGCATCTTGATGGTGAAAGCCCTGTTTTCCAGAAACTGAACCACCTTGATGGTGACCACAGTGACGATAATCCCTAAGAACATCGATTCAGAGCTAAAGTCGAGCAACGCGTAAGCATCGGCGACGATTTCTCCCGAGCCTGTCGTAATATGACCAGGCGACATTAAGAAGAAGATCGCCACCGGTAAAATAGCGGAACTTTGGCTGAGATTAAGCTTCTCAACTAACTCCTTTGAGAAGGTGATAATCACCAGCAGCGTCATTAATCCGTAGCTGGCGTTAATCCCGTAATTGAGCTTATCCAGCACGCCTTCCCCTAACAGCGAACTCATAAACTCGTGATAGCCGTTAACAGGAAAGTTGGTTAACAATACGAAAAATGAACCGACAATCAAAAAGGGAATCAGGGCAATAAACGCATTTTTTAGTGCGGTCAGGTAGATGTTTGACGAGATTTTCTCGGCCAGTGGCAACATCTTTTGTTCGAGTAGAGAGGTTATGCTCATGCCCGCTTACCCTATAAGGTTTTTTGTCACGTAATAATTAACCTGCGGGAACTGCTTGATATAGATGGCAGGAACCTGAGTGTGGTGCGCATCGCCGTTAACAATCTCCTGATAAATATCTTTTTTCGTATCGTGGTTGATGATGACAATCACCTTTCCAGCTTTGATGATTTTATTCAGCCCGACGGTAATACCCTCGGTGAGGGTGACATCTCCGGAGAAGTATTTATGGCTGGCGACGTTAATTGTTACGTCATCCAGTTGAGTTTGTAGATAATCCTCATCAAACTGCACGCCCGGCTCGTTTAAGCCGATATGCCCGTTCATTCCCACGCCCAGAATTACATAGTCAAACTCTTCACCGTTGAGCGCGGTTTGGTAATGGGCAATATTTTGTGCCGTAGAGGCAAACGGATTGAAATGGACTAACCGCACCGGATAGGCACATTTGTGCACAAAGTCCTGATTAATCATGTTCAGGCAGCTGCCATCTGATTCGCTGGGCACGTTGACCCACTCATCCAGCGCAAAGAAGGTAAGGCGTTCGGCAAACGGTGTCGCTGCCAGTGCTTCGTAAATCCAGTGAGGCGTGCTACCGGAGGGGATCAGCACGCGAGAATGTGGTTTGAGCGCGGATAGCTCACTAACGACCTGTTCAGCCAGCGCGGCATTGGTATCAAACGTTGTACATTTCATCCGTTTCTTCTCGCTATTAAAGTGATTCAATCTTTTTGGCGAATAAAGGAAGATACTTTTTATTGGCCAGCAGCATCTCTTTGACTAACGCCACGCCCGAAGTGTCGCTTGAGCATAATGGGTTGAAAATAAAGCCAGAAATAAGCGCTTGATAATCGCCGGTGGCGGCGGCTTTAACGATCTGCGCTTCATAGTCTTTCATCATGGAAACAATCCCTTTCGCAGGAGATGGGATCTCGCCAGTACAAATTGGAATCGGACCATTACGGGTAAGCACACAGTTCACTTCAACTACCGCCTCTTCCGGTAAATTAGTGATAGCACCGCCGTTACGAACGTTGACGGTTTGAATGCTCTTATCGTCGAGGTAAATAGCGCGAATAACGTTCAGCGCGGCGGTGGAATAAAGCGCACCGCCGCGGGCTTCCAGCTCTTTAGGCTTATCCTGAAGCGTAACGTCGCTGTATTTTTTAAACAGTTCGGCTTCGATATTTTTGACGATCTCACCTCGTGATTGCTCGGCTGCTTCCTGCTCGGCCAGCATTTCAGTCGTCTTGAGGTAGTATTTTAAATAGGAAGAGGGGATCAGATTGGTGGCGGCCAGCAGCTCTTTATTAAACTGCTCATTGCTGATGTTTTTAAAGCTCAGTGCATCGACGTCGGCGGCGTTGATTATCTCGATGGTTTCGCGGGTACGATCGACGCCGTTATGCAAAATTTTGGTAATAAAGTTCATATGGTTGGAACCTTTGAACTCGACGTATAAATCCTCTACGTTGGCATTCAGCAGCCCGGCCACCTGATGGGTCATATTGACAGGACCATTGCACAGGCCGATGACCCGATTGTTGTTGCTGTATTTGAGTACCGCTTCTGTCACCATGGAAGCTGGATTGGTGAAGTTAATCAGCCAGGCGGTTGGACAAATCGCCTTCATTTCATTCGCTATTTCAATGATGACCGGAATGGTGCGCAGAGCTTTGAACATCCCGCCCGCGCCGTTGGTTTCCTGACCAATAAAACCGTATGACTTCGGCAGTTTTTCATCAACGATTCGGGCATCGATACCACCGACGCGCAGTTGAGTCACCACGAAGTCGGCACCCAGCAGCGCTGTTTTGCGGTCAAAAGTTTGGATGACATCAATTGGTAAATTTGCTTTGGCAAGCATTCTTTTGGTGAGATCGAAAATGATGTTCATTTTCTCTTTACCCATTTCAACGTCGACAAAAGCGATGTGAGAGATGGGAAGCTGGTGGTAGTTTTTAATTACACCTTCAATCAGTTCTGGCGTATAGCTGCTACCCGCACCTATCACCACGAGTTTTAGTTTTTTCATTAGTCTTCTACTTTTGAATTAAATTTCAACGACACTTTTCTGACATTGGATAAATGGAAAAGCATAATATCTACGATGGCTATCTGGATCGGATAGCTTATATTTTCGAAAGCAGTATCTTTAATAATGGCGTTTTTGTAGATCAAGACCGCATCGGCCTTAAGCGCCAGCGTAGAGTTTTCCCGGCTGGTAATCGCGGCCACCTTGATGCCGTTTTTTCTGGCATTAAAAATTATCTCTTCCAGCATTTCTGACTCACCGCTGTTGGAAACAATCAGCATACAATCGTTAGCGGTCAGAAAGCGGCTGCGGACATTACAGTTGGTGTAGTCTGTTTCATTGAGGATATTAAAGCCCAGCACCATCAGATTATAGCTAACATAGTTCGCCACGCTATCTGATGTACCGTATCCCCAAGTGATAATCGTATTGCAGTCGGACAAAAAATCAAAAAAGACTTTGACTTTATTCTCAGACACTCTGGTTAAAGCATCCTGCATTTCTTGTATATATTCGCTAACAAACGCGTTATGGTGCTGCGAGTTTTGCGATCTGGAGAATACGTCCCGAATGTTGACCTTAAACTCCTGGAAATTATTAAAGCCTAATTTCTTTACCAACTTAGAAATAGATGGCGCGGTAGTATAAACGCGATCTGCCAGTTCATGAATTTTCATTTTATAAACATCAGCAGGATTCTCCTGACAGAATTTATAAACTCGCAGTTCATTATTGGTTAAATTTTTTCGCATGGAGCGCACCTTTTATTATGTGGCACTTACGCCACATTGGCTCTCGAGGGGATATTAGCAAGGGAAAAGCGGAAATAGATTTTATGATTTAGAAATTAATTTCTGCGATCTGAGTTATAAATTTCCATATGGAGGCTTCCCATTCCGTTGAGAAGTATGGCGTAACCAGAAGGCCGGATGGCAACGGAGATCGTGCTCCTGAGAAAGTGCCGGATAACGGTGTAAACACCTTATCCGGCCCACAACGGATCGTAAGCCCGGTAAGCGTAGCGCCACCGGGCATTTTTTACTCTTCTTCTGCCTGGGCTTTCTTCGCCAGGCCATCCAGCAGTTTTTGATGGATGCCACCAAACCCGCCGTTACTCATCACCAGGATGTGATCGCCAGGCTGTGCGGTTTTCACCACCATATCTGCCAGTGCATCCACATCGCCGCTCCAGTGCGCAGGCTGAATGCAGGCTTCAGCGACTTCTGCTACCTGCCACGGAATATGCGGGGGTTGCAGCAGGAACACTTCGTCCGCACGCCCTAACGACGGCGCCAGGTCATCTTTGCACAGGCCCATTTTCATGGTGTTCGAGCGTGGTTCCAGCACCGCGATGATGCGCGCCGTGCCACCCACTTTACCGCGCAGCGCCGCAAGCGTTGCCAGAATGGCCGTTGGGTGATGGGCGAAATCGTCATACACCGTCACGCCATTGGCTTCGCCGCGCAGCTCAAGACGACGACGGGCGTTGATGAACGAGCCCAGCGCATTGGCTGCATCCGCAGGCACGACGCCAACATGGCGCGCGGCAGCAATCGCCATCAGACCGTTGTGCATGTTGTGCTCGCCTACCAGGCCCCACTTCACCACGCCAACATTTTCACCGTCCAGCCACACTTCCCATTCGGATGCATCAGTGGTCAGCTTTTTCGCCTGCCAGTGACCTTGTTCACCAACCAGCTCTTGTTCGCTCCAGCAGCCCATCGCCATCGTCTGTTTCAGATTGATGTCGTTTTCCGGGTAGATAATGCGTCCCTGGCCCGGCACGATACGCACCAGGTGGTGGAACTGTTTCTGGATCGCTTTCAGATCGTCAAAGATATCAGCGTGATCGAACTCAAGGTTGTTGAGGATCAGCGTACGCGGGCAGTAATGTACGAATTTAGAACGCTTATCGAAGAAGGCGCAATCGTACTCATCCGCTTCAATCACGAAGAAGTCGCTCTCACCCAGGCGCGCGGAAACTTCAAAGTTCCCCGGTACGCCGCCGATCACAAAGCCAGGCTTATAGCCGCAGGCTTCAAGGATCCAGGTCGCCATTCCGGCGGTGGTGGTTTTGCCGTGCGTCCCCGCAACCGCCAGTACCCAACGATCGCGCAGCACAAAGTCATGCAGCCACTGCGGGCCGGACATGTACGGAATATTCTTTTCCAGCACTGCTTCCACACACGGATTACCGCGGGTCATGGCATTGCCAATGATCACCAGGTCCGGCTGCGGATCGAGCTGGCTGGCATCGTAACCCTGAATCAGATCAATGCCTTGCTTCTCAAGTAAGGTACTCATCGGCGGATACACATTGGCGTCCGAACCGGTTACTTCATGACCGAGCGAGCGCGCCAGCATCGCCAGACCGCCCATGAAAGTGCCACAAATTCCCAAAATATGAATGCGCATACGTCACTATCCTTTTTTAATCTGGGGGCCATTTTACGCACATGTCCGGCAAGTGAGAAACGCATTTCAGGATATTCCGTAGTTTGCTGGCGCGATTCACCTAAGCGCGACAATGGAAATATTTGTTAATATTGTTGCGGTCGCTTTACTCCACATAAATTGCAGGGAAAGTGTTATGAAAACGTTAGGTGAATTTATTGTCGAAAAGCAGCACGAGTTTTCTCATGCTACCGGTGAACTCACTGCTTTGTTGTCGGCAATAAAGCTGGGCGCCAAGATCATCCACCGCGATATCAACAAGGCCGGTCTGGTCGATATCCTGGGTGCCAGCGGTGCTGAGAACGTGCAGGGAGAGGTTCAGCAAAAACTCGATCTGTTCGCGAACGAAAAACTGAAAGCTGCACTGAAGGCGCGCGACATTGTGGCGGGCATTGCCTCGGAAGAAGAAGATGAAATCGTCGTCTTTGAAGGCTGTGAACACGCAAAATATGTTGTGCTGATGGATCCTCTGGATGGCTCATCCAACATCGATGTTAACGTCTCTGTCGGTACTATTTTCTCTATTTATCGCCGCGTAACCCCAGTCGGCACGCCGGTCACGGAAGAGGATTTCCTGCAACCAGGCAACAAGCAGGTTGCTGCGGGCTACGTTGTTTATGGTTCTTCCACCATGCTGGTGTATACCACCGGCTGTGGCGTACACGCCTTCACCTACGATCCATCTCTGGGCGTATTCTGCCTCAGCCAGGAACGTATGCGCTTCCCGGCGAAAGGCAGCACGTACTCCATTAACGAAGGCAACTACATTAAATTCCCGAACGGCGTGAAGAAGTACATTAAATTCTGCCAGGAAGAAGATAAGTCAACTCAGCGCCCGTACACCTCGCGCTACATTGGCTCTCTGGTTGCGGATTTCCATCGTAATCTGCTCAAAGGCGGGATCTACCTGTACCCAAGCACCGCCAGCCACCCGCAAGGGAAGCTGCGTCTGCTGTACGAATGCAATCCGATGGCCTTCCTGGCCGAGCAGGCGGGCGGCAAAGCGAGCGATGGTAAAGAACGCATTCTGGATATCACCCCGGAAAGCCTGCACCAGCGTCGCTCCTTCTTCGTAGGTAACGACCATATGGTTGAAGATGTAGAACGCTTTATCCGCGAATTCCCGGACGCGTAATACGCTTTGCCGGATGAGACGTGTTAACGCCATCATCCGGCAAATTTATCCCCTACGCCGTTTGTACTTTAAACGCCGCCATTGCTTCGAGCAGCGCATGTGACTGCTCTTCCAGTGAGCGGGTAGCCGCTGAAGATTGCTGTACCAGCGCCGCATTTTGCTGCGCCGTTTCATCCATCTGAATCACAGCGATATTCACCTGCTCGATGCCGCGACTCTGTTCCTGCGACGCGCTGGCAATTTCACGCATCAGTTTGGTCATGCGCATCACTTCATTGGCAATCTCATCCATGGTTTCGCCCGCCTGCTGCGCCAGCTCGCTGCCTTCTCCCACGTGGGTGTGTGAATCGCTGATTAACGTGCGGATCTCTTTTGCCGCCTCGGCGCTGCGGCTGGCCAGATTACGCACTTCACCTGCAACGACCGCAAAGCCCCGCCCTTGCTCACCGGCACGTGCCGCTTCAACAGAAGCATTGAGCGCCAGGATATTGGTCTGGAAAGCAATACCGTCGATTACGCTGAGGATGTCGGCGATTCGGCTGGAACTGCCGGAAATATCGCGCATTTTCTCAATCACATAGCACACCATCTCACTGCCGCGATCGGCGGTATCCGACACCGATTTTGCCAACTGGTGTGCCTGTTCCGCGTTCTGCGCATTCTGTTTCACGGTCGCCGTGAGTTCTTCCATACTGGCGGCGGTCTGCTCCAGCGAAGTGGCTGTCGATTCAGTACGTTGCGCCAGATGCTGGTTCCCGGCCGTCAGCTCACGGCTACCAATATCAATTTGCAAACTGGCATCACGGACACGCTGTACCGAGTCGCCCAACGCATGGCGCATTTCATCCATTGCCGCGTTCAGACGGTTGAATTCGGCGCTGGCCGACAGCGCGGTAACCGGCGACAAATCCCCCGTCGCCAGGCGTTCCAGTTGCTCAACCATATTATCCAGCGGCTTGAGAAACTTATTTCGCAGCATGAACCAAATCACCGCCAGCAATGCGAGGGCAGCCAACATCGAGGCACTCATAATACCGTGGTAAATCAACGAAGTAATGATACGGGTAGAGGCATATAGCCCCATACCGCCGGTCAGCAACAGAAGGAACGTCAGCAGAGACAATAACACCAACAAACTTGATCGAATTGAAAGGGATTTTGGCATCGTTATATTTCCGGTTGTAGGGTTAAAACAGACCTGTACAGAACCTATCGACTACAACCGGAAAAAGTTTAGGTATTTAAATGTTTAGTGAAAAATCAGGATGTTACTTTGGTGTTGCCGCCGTCCCCACTCTGGTTACTGGCGAGCTTTGACGATTTTCCCAAAGTACCGTCAGGCCGCGCTGTAAGGCAATAAAAATAAACAATAAAATGCCAATCGCGATCTTCGTCCACCAGGAACTTAATGTGCCATCAAAATTAATGTAGGTCTGGATCAACCCCTGAATGGCGACACCAAACAACGTTCCTAACACCGTACCGACCCCGCCGCTCAACAGGGTTCCGCCAATCACGACTGAGGCAATCGCATCCAGCTCAACGCCGACGCCCGCCAGCGCATAACCCGCCTGGGTGTAAATTGAAAAGACAATGCCAGCAAGCGTCGCAAGCCCGGTCGACAGCATATAGATACGGATGGTCGTGCTGCGGGTTGAGATCCCCATCAGGTTGGCAGAGGTGGCGTTGCCGCCAATCGCGTAAACCTGATTACCAAAGCGCGTACGGTGCGCCAGGAATATGCCAATGACGACTACCGCCAGCATCAGCAATCCCATTGCACTCAGGCGACCGCCGCCGGGAATTTTCCATGCCAGGCTTGAGAGCATGTCATAAACCGGATGGTTAATTGGGATCGACTCTTCAGACACCAGATAGCTGACGCCGCGCAGGAAGAACATTCCCGCCAGGGTAATAATGAATGCCGGGATCTTCAGCGCATCAATCAGTAACCCCATAAACGCGCCAAACGCGCAGCCCATCAGCAGAATCAGGGGAAACGCCAGCAGCGGAGATATACCCCAGTAGCCAATGGCCTTCGCCAGAAATACGCCGGTAAACGCGATCACCGAGCCAACGGACAGGTCGATCCCGCCAGAGAGAATCACGAAAGTCATGCCCACGGCGATGATGCCCAGAAAAGCGTTATCGGTCAGGATATTGCAGATAACTCTGGTTGAAGCAAAGGCCGGAAACTGTGTCAGGCAGTAGAGGTAACCCAGTACAAATACGCCGAGGGTGATCATCAGCGGTAAATTACGTTTTATCATGACCACGCACTCCTTTTATCAGGCTGATAAAGCGTTGTGATTGCACGACCAGCACACACAACACCACCACGGCTTTGACCACTTGATTTAGTTCTGGCGGGAAGCCCGACAGTAAAATCCCGGTGTTCATGCCCTGAATAATCAATGCCCCGACCACCGACAGCAGCAGATTAAAGCGCCCGCCCATCAGCGAGCCGCCGCCGATAACTACCGCCAGGATGGCATCCAGTTCCAGCCACAATCCGGCGTTATTGGCATCTGCCCCGCGGATATCCGCCGTGACGATAATGCCGGCGATAGCCGCACACAGACCGCTCAGCACATAGGTGAGCATCACGATAATGCGCGTGTTCACCCCGGCGTTTTTTGCCGCACGAATGTTGATGCCTACCGCTTCAATAAACATCCCCAGCGCCGTTTTACGCGTCAGTAGCCAGAACACCACCAGCGTTAGCAGGGCAATGATCACTGGCGTGGGGAACAGTAAGAGCGAGCCGCTGCCAAACCACGACAGTTCGGGCGAATTGAAGGTGACGATCTGCCCGGAGGTGATAAGCTGCGCCACTCCGCGTCCGGCCACCATCAGGATTAGCGTGGCAACGAACGGTTGGATCTTGAGGATTGCCACCAGAATCCCGTTCCATAACCCTGCCAGAATGCCGGAGCCTAAGGCGGCAAGCAGCACCACCGGCAAACTGTGCCCGGCCACCGTCATCGCCGCGGTGGTGGCACCGGCAATGGCCATGACGGCGCCTACGGAAAGGTCGATGCCGCCGGTGGCAATCACCAGCGTCATGCCAATCGCTAACAGCGCCACGGGGGCGGCACGGTTGAGAATATCAATCGGGCTACCGAACAGCCGACCATCTTGCAAAATCACCTGATAAAAGTGCGGTGCGACCAGGCTATCCACCAGCAGCACCAGCAGTAGCGCCACCAGTTGTGGCATGCCTTTTGGCCAGCGGAATCGCCGTTGCGGCGGAGTGGATTGAGGGAGAGATTGAGGCATCACCATAGTCTCCTTAGGCCGCAATGGCGTTCATGATCGCCGGTACGGACAGTTCAGCCAGCGGGATCTCGGCCACCTGTTTGCGATCGCGCATAATAATGACCCGATCGGCATAGCCCACTAACTCTTCCAGTTCGGATGAAATCACCAGCAGCGCCAGACCATCCGCGCACAGCGTTTCGATCAGGCGGATGATCTCGGCATGCGCGCCGACGTCGATCCCACGCGTAGGTTCATCGAGGATCAGGAACTGCGGTTTGGTCAGTAACCAGCGCGAGAGCAATACTTTTTGCTGATTGCCGCCGGAGAGGAATTCGATCGGCTGTTCAGCGTTGGGGGTGCGAATTCCGAGCTGGCGGATAAAACGCTCGGCAATCTCATTTTGTTCTTTCCGCGGAATAGGCCGCAGCCAGCCACGCTGCGCCTGTAATGCCAGAATGATGTTTTCCCGCACCGAGGCGGCGGCGATAATGCCATCCGTTTTGCGATCCTCCGGACAGAAGCCGATCCCCAGACACGAAGCCTGATGCGGCGATCGCAAGGTCTGCGCTTTGCCTTTGATCAGCGCACTGCCGCTGTCGGCGGGTTTAATACCGAAGATCACCTCCGCCGTTTCCGTTCGCCCGGATCCCAGCAGTCCTGCGAGACCGACGATCTCACCAGGGCGCACCTGTAGATCAAACGGCGCAATGGTGCCTTTCTTGCCAAAGTCGCTAAAGGCCGCCACTGGTTTATCACTCAGCAACGTACGGCCCGCACGCTGTAGCGCATGGGTATCCAGTTCGCGACCCAGCATCATTTTGACCAGTTCGATCTGTGGCAGGTCGCGGGTTTCACGGCAGCCAACGAAGCCGCCGTTACGCAGGACGGTAATGCGATCGCTGACCTGATAGACCTGATCGAGGAAATGGGTAACGAAGATCAGACTGACGCCCCGATCGCGCAAATGCCGCATCAGGCCGAACAGCATTTCTACTTCCTGGGTATCAAGACTGGCGGTGGGCTCATCGAGGATCAGCACTTTCGCGGAGAGATCGATCGCCCGACAGATGGCGACGATCTGCTGCATCGCCACGGAAAAGCGGTTCAGCGGCTCGCGCACGTCGAGGGAAAAACCGTATGACGCCATCAACTCCGTCGCGCGTTTTTCCATCTGCTTGCGCAGCAGCAGGCCAAAACGCCGCGGTTCACGGCCAATAAACAAGTTATCCGCTACCGACATATTGGGCAGCAGATTCACTTCCTGATACACGGTACCGATCCCCAACTGCTGGGCATGGGCGGTATTTTTGGGGGAGATAGGCTGGCCTTCGAGCCAGATCGTGCCGCGATCGGCATGGTAAACGCCGGTCAGCGCTTTGATCAGCGTCGATTTACCGGCTCCGTTTTCTCCCAGCAGCGCCATAATCTCACCGCGACGCAAGCTGAAATCCACGTTATCCAGCGCTTTGACGCCGGGAAAGAATTTGCTCAATCCTTCGGTGCGGAGGATTTCCTGATGGGGGTCGGTGGTCATGGCATTCCTCCGGTACGAAATCACGGCCTTTTCGTAGGCCTGATAAGCGCAACGCCATCAGGCCTACGGAAGACCGGCAGCAAAACTAGTAGCCCATGTTTTTCTTCTTCTCTAACTCTTCTTTCGCGGTATCCGGCAGATAGAGGATCGACTTGGTAATGGTCAGCTTTTCAGGCATCGTGCCGTCTTTTTTGAATTTCTCCAGCGCGTCGAATGCCGGGCCTGCCATATTCGGCGTCAGCTCGACGCTGGCGTTGGCTTCACCGTCAATCATTGCTTTGTAGATATCCGGTACGCCGTCGATGGAACCGGTCAGAATATCTTTGCCGGGTTTCAGGCCCGCTTCTTTAATCGCCTGGATCGCCCCGATCACCATGTCATCGTTATGGGCGTAAACCATGCAGATGTTCTTGCCATTGTTTTCCGCTTTGATAAAGCTCTCCATCACTTCTTTCCCTTTACTGCGGGTGAAGTCGCCGGACTGTGAGCGGATAATCTTAATGTTTGGCGCGTTGGCGATGGCTTCAGCAAACCCTTTTTTACGATCGATGGCCACGCTGGCCCCGACGGTCCCTTGCAGCTCAACGACGTTACACGGCTTGCCGTTCACCTGTTTAATCAACCAGTCGCCGATCAATTTACCTTCCAGCACGTTGTCGGCGGTGACCGTGGTCATATAGAGAGATTTGTCTTTTACATCGATGGAACGATCGAGCAAAAAGACCGGAATGTCGGCATCTTTAGCTTCTTTTAAAACCGGTTCCCAACCCGTTGCCACGACCGGCGCAATAAAGATGGCGTCAACGCCCTGCGCAACAAATGAGCGAACTGCTTTAATCTGGTTTTCCTGCTTTTGCTGGCCGTCAGCGATTTTCAGCGTAATACCACGCTTTTCAGCCTCGCTTTTCGCAACGTTGGTTTCTGCGGCGCGCCAGCCGGATTCAGAGCCAACTTGCGAAAATCCTACGGTTAAAGGGGCTGCCATTGCCATAGACGACATGGCTGCCGAAACTGCTGTGACTAAAAGTAAGCGCTTCCACATAAGTGCGTCCTCGTAGGGTGATTATTGTTGGTTAATAAACCGTCGCGAAAAAACTATAGACAATTGAGCATGTAACGAATTGCGTTACATCACACTTCAAAAAAGTAAATAAAACGTTAATCACAACTTTGTAATCGCTTTCATCTCGCTATGAAAAATGCGGCTGAAGATATGGATTTTTCTGTCACGATGGAGGGGTAAAAAGAAGAAAATGAGCGCAGAGAAAGCGAAAACAAGCGGAGACATTCAGCGCGAGTTGGCTATAATACCCGCCACTTGTTTGCCATAGCTTATTTAAAGGAAACAGACATGAGCTTACTCAACGTCCCTGCCGGTAAAGATCTGCCGGAAGATATCTACGTTGTTATCGAGATCCCTGCCAACGCAGATCCGATCAAATACGAAGTTGACAAAGAGAGCGGCGCCCTGTTCGTTGACCGCTTCATGTCCACCGCGATGTTCTATCCGTGCAACTACGGTTACATCAACCACACCCTGTCTCTGGACGGTGACCCGGTAGACGTTCTTGTCCCGACTCCGTACCCGCTGGAGCCAGGTTCAGTGATCCGCTGCCGTCCGGTTGGCGTACTGAAAATGACTGACGAATCCGGTGAAGATGCGAAACTGGTTGCGGTTCCGCACACTAAGCTGAGCAAAGAATACGATCACATCAAAGATGTGACCGACCTGCCGGAACTGCTGAAAGCACAGATCACCCACTTCTTCGAACACTACAAAGATCTCGAAGCGGGCAAATGGGTGAAAGTTGACGGTTGGGACAACGCTGAAGCCGCTAAAGCTGAAATCGTTGCTTCTTTCGAGCGCGCGAAGAAGTAAGTTCGCGTTAGCTTAAAACCCTGAACGCCAGTCTCTGGTTAGTAAGGGTTTTTAAATTTCTACGTTCTACCACCTCTCCCCTTCGCTGTTTTCTTTTTGACCTACCAGAATGGGTAGTCACATTTCATTTATCTTAATTGCGAATGATATTAGATCTCATTATCATTCTCAGCATGTAAATAAATGTGAATAAAAGTCAATGAACCTCCACAATGTGAAGTCCCTGAAACGCTATTCCTGCGTGGCACTCGCCACAGCGCTGTTATTTACCAGCCTGTCCAGCGTGGCGCAGACGCTACCTGAGAAAGATTTTCTGACCCGCGATGTCGGTAACGGCGTGTATGAGCTGGCGGTTGATAGCCAGCAGAATGCACTTTTTGTCGCCTCGTCGCCGTCGTTTGATAAAGATAAAACCAGCGGGCTTATCTACAAACTCGATCTGGAGAAACTCACGACGACTGAAGTCATCGACACCAGCCGTCGTGCCTTTGCCACCGCGCTGGATGAAGAAAACCAGGTGCTGTATGTCGGCAACACGCTGGAAGGTTCAGTAACGCTAGTCGATACCCGCAGCGGTAAAGAGCTGGCGATACTGCAACTGAGCGAAGCCAAAAACCCGAAAGATATTGTTCATACGCGTGAAATGGTGCTCGATAAACAGCACCACCGTCTGTACGTTTCCGGCGTGGCTGAAAAGGGCATAGTCTGGGTGGTGGACACACAAAAGCGCGAGAAAATCGCCACCCTCGAGAACATGGGCCAGTACCCGACCGGCATGGCCGTGGATGCAAATAAGAACCGCCTGTATGTTGTGAATGGCCGAAACGAACTTATTACGCTGGATACCACCAACCATCAAATTATTAATCGCTTTACCATTGAGCCAGATAAAAAACATTTTTTCCTGAATATTGCCCTGGATGCAAAAAATAACCGCGCATTCCTGACCGATCCGGATTTAGCGGATGTACTGGTTGTTGATATTAATACCGGTAAGGTTATTGCACCAATTAAGGTTATTAACTCGCTGGCGGTGATATATAACGAAAAACGCCAGGAAGTTTATATCACCCACCGTAATGCTAAACGCATCAGCATTGTGAACAGCAAGACCTACCAGGTAAAACAAAGCATTGAAACCAATGCATTACCTAACAGTCTGGCGCTCTCGGCTGATGCTAACACCTTGTACGTCAGCGTCAAACAGTCGGAAAAAATGACAGGTGTGAAGCCCGACTACGTGCTGAAAATCGATCTCTCTAAATATTAATAATTAAAAAACCATCTGCACCTTGCAGCTTTTTTGAGCTGCAAGGTGATGTTTTTATTTTTTACTTTTCAGGTGTCTATATTATGAAAATGCGTCAACTTATTACGCTGACAGGGATCGTTGCATTCTCAGGCGGTGTTATTTTCCCCACCCAGGCAGAAGAACTCACCGAGACCTCACGCACTAGCGAAGATGAAATGGTGATCACCGCATCCGGATTCTCGCAGCAAAAACGCGAAGCGCCGGCCACTATTTCAGTTATTGATCGTAACACGCTGGATATTCAGCCGGACCGTAGCATCGGTGAAGCCATTAAAAACCTTCCCGGCGTCTCGGTCACCAACAGCAGCGGCATGAACGCCGGTAGCATTATGATCCGCGGCATGGACCCGTCCTATACCGCTTTTATGGTCAACAGCGTCAAACAAAATACCGGTGAATCTCGCCCTTACGGACATGATATTGGTACTGAAGCCAACTTCTTACCGCCAATGGAGGCCATTGAGCGTATCGAAGTTATCCGTGGGCCGATGTCCTCGCTGTACGGCTCAGACGCCATCGGCGGTGTGGTTAACGTCATTACCAAAAAACCGTACGGCGCAAAAGAGTGGACCACGGCAATTGCTGCCAATACCTGGCTGCAGGAACACCAGTATTTAGGTAATACCAGCCAGATGAATTTGTTTACCATGGGGCCGATTGTGCCCGATGTTCTCGGCCTTAGCGTGGCGGCCGACTGGCTTGACCGTCGCGATGACGATCGCAATAACTATTTTGGCAAACACAATCGTAAATCCGTTGATATGACATTGGGCCTGGCCGCCAGCGAGAATAACCTGTTCGATCTCAACGTGGTCACCGGTGAGCAGGAAAAAAACCGTACCCAGAAACGCGGTGCGCCGTGGTCATGGCTGTTCGATCGTAACGCCGCCACCCTGACGCATACCGGCTGGTATGCAGACGACACCATCGCGACGACCAACTACATAAACTATGAAAAAGGCCGTTCGAAGTACGTTTATGACGGACAGTCCCCGCAGTATGTGCAGATGGAGAACTACGTCGCCAATTCGCAAACCACTTTCACGCTCGACACCCATAAACTGACCGTTGGGGCGAATTTCACGCGCGAAGAGCTGAATGACCGCTTTGATGTGGCCAACAAAACGCTGCCCGGATCTGACCCGGTGACCAAAATCAGCCGTAACGGTTGGGCATTGTTTGCTGAAGACGGTTGGAGCATTGGCGATTTCATCCTGACCACGTCAGCGAGGATGGACCAGGATGACAATTTTGGCACACATATTACGCCGAAAATGTACGGTAACTGGGCCTTTAGCAATGACTGGGCGCTGAAAGGCGGCGTTTCCGCAGGCTATAAAAAACCGGAGCTGCGTGCGACGTCCAGCAACTTCGTAACCCCTTACGGCTCAACCGTTCCTTATCCCTTCCTCACCGTTGGTAACGACGACCTGAAACCTGAACAAAGCGTTAACTCTGAACTGGGCCTCTACTGGACGGGAGATGCGCTATCGCTCGACAGCACCGTCTTCTATACGCAGTTCAAAGACAAAATTGCTGAACAAACTATTTGTGAAACCACGTCGACGAACCAGTGCTCCGTCAACGGCTACAACGCGGATTCCGTCAGTAAATACTTCAACGTCAGCGAGGCGGATGTATACGGTATAGAACTGAATGCCGACTGGCAGATTACCGCCGATGTAAAAGCCAACGCTAACTACACCTGGAACCACAGCGAACAAAAAAGCGGCGTTAACAAAGGCTACGCGCTCAACGATTATCCGCGCCATATGGCGAATCTGTCGCTGAACTGGGCGGCAACGCAAAGCCTGGGCGTATGGAGTACGGTGAATTATCGCAGCAGTAACCGCAACAGCGGCAATAACTATAAATACGATGACTACACGATGGTGGACGTAGGCGTACGTTATCAGCTCAATAAGCACACGCAACTGATGGCTGGGGTCTACAACGTGCTGGATGAGGATCCGAAACTGACAACCGCGTGGAACGAATCCGCACAGGTGGAAGGACGCCGCTATAACCTCGGCGCGCGCGTGGAGTTTTAAATCCAGAATAAAACAACGCCACCCGAGGGTGGCGTGTTCATATCAGTACTGGTCTCGGTCTAACCAGTTACCGCTTTCAATCAGCGTTAAGCCATCAACCGGACGTTGGTACACGTACATCCATGCACTTCCGTACGGCGTTTGAATTAACTGGCGTGCGTATTCACCGCCACGGGTACGCAGAGCGTCAAGCTCTGCCAGCGTGGCGTTATCAATACGATAAACTTCCCCGTGTACTGTTCCCTCTCCTGGAACGGCGCCTGGATAGTGGCCCAGGCTATACAACTGGTAGTTGTCGATACTGAAATTTCCCAGCAACAGGGCATTGGTCATCCAGTGGCTGTTGCCTTGTTTGGTTCGTAAACTGCCGTAGACAAATATTCGCATTGCTAAAACTCGAACTGATAGAGCAAATCAAGTGCCTGATCTACGCCAGACACAGCTTCCAGATATAGCTTAGGCATCAGACGATAACGTAGCGTGAGTGTCGCTAAGGAGTCAAATATACCCACACCATATTTCACCTGCAGACCTGGCAGTACGTATCCGCTGACAACCACCTGAGATGAATCACCCACCCCTTGTGTGTCCAGTGCCAGATTGCTTACGCCAAATGTCTCCCCGATTTTACCCACAACCTGACCACTTTGTGCAACCCCCAGACCAATAAGCATTGAAGTCATTGCCGCGCTGTCGCTCTGTTCGCTATCCAGCCCTTGTCCGCGTAGCAGGTAGGAAAGCGCCATTTGCTGCGACATCGCCGGGTCGGAGAAGATCTCCGCCTTCGGTTCATCGGCAGTGCCCGTGACGCGAACCCCGGCGATCACGTCGTCTTCGGTGGCTTCTGGGTTACGAATTGCTTCGATGTTGAGTAACGGCTGATCCGGCGGACCGGAGAACAACAGCTCACCCTTACGCACAATCAGATCCTGACCATAGGCATGGAAACGCCCGCTCGGAATATTAATTTGTCCGTTCAGCCCCAGCCCCTGCTTATCCTGCACCACTTTCAGATCGCCCGTCAGACGCGCTTTTAGACCAAAGGCGTCAATACGCACGTTGTTACCGACGTGGATGTTCAGGTTGCTGTTGATCGGAATACCTGCTGTCTGCGGTTTCTCCGGTTGCAGATTGTTGTTAAGCATGACCATATCGCTGGAAACCCCTACCGCGCTCTCCGGCAGGTCGTGTACCACGATACGCGCCCACGGCACATCCACGTTGCCATCAAGGGTAAACAGGCTCGGCGTGGCTTCAAAGACCACGTCCGGCGATACGTCCAGGCGGACCATCGGCGGCACGGTAATACGAACCCTGCTGCCTTTAGCCGCAACGCGCGCCCGCCAGTTGTCTATCTGACTCCAGTCGGCATCGCCGCTCAGGTTAATTTCGCCCTGCTGCGTACGCACCACGCCCGCCAGCGTTGAGCGTGTTCCGGTGAAGTTAACGGCTAACTGGCTTGGCTGCATGTCAAACGGCATAAAGTTGCCGTCGATATCCAGACCGCTCAGCTGCAGCTGTCCGAGCAGTTGCGGGCTTTGCACATCACCGCCCAGGCGTAGGTTGGCGTTAATCACCCCTGCCGCTTTTTCACCGCGCGAGAAAATGGGGTTCACCATCGCCAGATTGAAGTTGCGGATGTTGACGTTGCCGCCGAGACTGCGGCGTCCTTGCGGATCCGTTACCTGCACCTGGCCGTCAAACTGCCCATTGTTGGTCAGGCGAATCAGCCAGCCCAGCTCGGCACGGTTATTGTGCAGGTCGGCGGTCAGATTCAGCGTTTCAAACGCTACAGGGAGCGGCGCATCGTTCACGCTTTGCGTGACCTTCACGTTACGTCCGCTCAGCGTAACCTGCCCCTGCGGCAACCCCTCTTTGGTGGTGTCCCAGCTCACATCAGCTTTGCCAGTGAAAACACCGCTGGCCTGGGTTGTATCCGGCATAAACGGTTTTAGCATCGCCAGGTCAAAGCGGTTAAGGTTCACCACCGCGCGTCCTTGTGCACCGGCATCAATAGTTTGCGGTACGCACAGTTCCGCATTCGGGTTGTTCCAGCAGTGCGGCCCAATGCTGATTTTCTGTTCCTGATTGCGATAATCCAGCGCGACAGGGCGGTTAAGGGACCACGGACCGACCGGCGTCTGGAAGCGGGTATCGCTTAACGCACCTTTCCAGCGCTGCTCTTGGCGATCAAAGCTACCTGCCAGGGAGAGCTGCCCGGAGACCGGTTCCCCCTGAATGCGCAACTGCAGCTCATGCTTCTTTTCGCTACCTTTGGCATTGAGCGTCACCAGGCCAATATTCACGTCAGGCTGTACAATCCGCTCTACGCGAACGTTGAGATTACCAGCGATTTGCTCTGCCGATTTCACGTCGCCTTCGACGCGCACCTGAGCGACGGACAGCTCCTGCCAGCGCAGACCCCGGGCGGTGATATCCGCCAGCAGCTGTGGCGCTTCAACCGTACCGCGAACTTTTACCAGCCCTTTCGCCGTACCGCCCAGTCCAGGCAGCGCGTTATCCAGGCTCGGGGCATCAATCGTCGCGTCGAGATTGAGGTCTTTGACCCCCAGTTCCCCTTTCACATCCGCGCTGTTGCGTCCCAGTTCCAGATGCAGGCCCGGGATCGTCCACTGCAGGTAGCTGTTACCCTTCAGCGAACCGTGCACATTAACCTTGTTCTGCTTCACGTTGCCGGTCAGCTTCAGCTCAGGCACCTCCATCTGCCAGCTTCCGCCGTACAGACTGCCGCGAGTTTTCACAAGGCCATTCAGTTTTGATGGCCACTCCGGGATCGCTTTCGCCGTGTTGATGCCATCCAGCGTTAGCTCCCCGCGCCAGCTGATCGCCTGCTGCCAGTCCACCAGCGCTTTCAGCTCAGTTTTCCCTTCCAGCGCCGCAACGCTGAGTTTGTCGAGATTGATCTGCTGTTCGTTGCCTTTGGCGTCCAGCGTGATGGTAGCCGGAGGAATATCCTGCCCTTTCACAGCGGTACGCATCGACAGCGTATAGTCGGTCATCTTACCGGTCAGTTTGAGCTTGACGTCATCAGCCTGGAACTGCTTGTCGCCGGTAAACGGCCAGTAAACCTGCTTACTCACCACCTCAAGGTTGAGCGGCAATCCGGCTTCCGCCAGACGCGCCTGCGCCCGCAGGTCCATATCCACCGGACCAGACAGATTTACGCCGACTTCCAGCTGTTCACGCAGCGCGCCGCCGACCTTCAGCTTCACCTTTTCGCCTTTTAACGGGTCGACGTTGAGCGTGCTGTTTAACGTAATATCGACCGGCCACGTGTCGGTCAGTTGCGCCGTGCCGCTGGCTTTTACCGTCCCCTGATTCGAGTCGATATCCAGTGCATCGAGTTTCATGTTGCCGTCAATGCTGCTCACTTTCAGCAGCATGTTATGTACCGTTAAATCCGTATCCCCGGTCACGCGCAGCTGCTCGCCGCGAAACGCTTCAATGTTGAGATTGAGCGGCAGATGGACATCGGTCATTTCCGGCAGCACCGGCTTTGAGAACAGATCTTTTAGCGTTTCGCCGAGCGGTTTTTCATCCGGTTGCGGATTTTGAATCTTTGGTTCGACAACCTCTTCCTGCGCCACTTCCGCCACTTTAGGCAGGGCAATCAGCAGCCCCTGTAATGACGTTGGCTTCAGGGTCAGCGTTTTTTCCTGCCAGTTCAGGCCGGAGGTAAATTCCAGCACCGAAACCGTGGTGTCATCGATTTTGATATTGATGTTGTTCAGCGCCACGTGCGAAAGCGTGATTGGGTAAGGTGTGGAAAGGTTAAGCGGACCGCTCTCTTCCTCTTCAACCGGCGCTGATGGCGGCATCTTTTTGCTGTCGATCGCCACGTTGATATTTTTCAGCGACAGATCGTTGACGCACAGGCTGCTGTCCCACAGGCAGTTAAGCCCCACGGCCAGATGCACTTCGCCAGCATTCACCGCCACGCCAGGTTGGTCATAACGAATATTTTTGAGCGATAAATCCCGCCAGCCGCCGGTGACCTGACCAATCTCCAGCCCCGGAACCCAACGATTCGCCGCTTTGAAGATCAGATGCAGGCCCGAAGTGGTGCCGACGAGGAACGCCACCGTGCCTAACAACAGCAGGATAAAAATCAGCACGCCGAGGCTTATCTTCTTCCATAAACTCATAATTCAGGCCCCAGACCGATGTAAAACTGTAAACCATGTTCATCTTTGTCGCCCACAGGGACAGCAAAGTCGAGCTTGATGGGTCCCACTGGCGATTGCCAGCGTACGCCGACCCCGGCACCGGTTTTGAAATCGCTTCTGCGGATATCGCTGACCGCTTCGCCGCTATCGACAAACATCGCGCCCCACCATTTTCCGGTCACGTTGTACTGATATTCCAACGAGCCGGTCGCCAGCTTCGAGGCCCCTTTCAGCTTGCCGTCGCTGCCTTCAGGCGAAATAGATTTGTATTTGTAGCCGCGAATGCTGCGATCGCCCCCGGCGAAGAAACGCAGATCCGGCGGTACTTTGTCGAAGTCCCCGGTTTCGATCCAGCCGAGGTTGCCGCGCATCACAAAGCGATGACGATCGTACAGCGTGCGGATCCAGACGTTTTGCGCCTGGAAGACGGAGAAATCAACGTCTGAACCCCAGGCCGTGTTGGAGTAATCGATAGAATAACGTTGGGAGTCGCCCCAGACTGGCATCAGACCGCCGCGCGAGCGCGTCCGGCTGATCATCACGCCCGGATAGAGCAGCATGGTGGTGTTAGTGACGTTACCCTGGGTAAAGTGGTCGAGGCTCCAGCGCAGGTTGATCGCGCGCTGCCAGCCGCTGGAGAGATCCCAGTAGCGGGAAACCGCAAGCGTAGTGGAGTCCTGCTCGGTATCGTTTAAATCGGTACGCTTAAAGCCCCCCTGCACCAGGTAATACTGCTCCAGCGGGTTCTTTAATAGCGGCATTTTATAACTGAAATCAAGAACCTGCTCTGGCGCAGAGATGCTGGCGCTGGTGGTCAGGCTGTGGCCATAGGAGTTCATCCACGGCTTTTTCCACGAGGTCTTCACCCGTGGACCGACGTCAGTTGAGTAACCGACCCCGGTTTCGATGGTATTTTCAGTTCGCGGCGACACCACGCCTTTCAGCGGCAGCACTTTGGTTTCACGGGCTTTATCAAATTCCGGTGCGACGACCACGGAATTAAACCATCCGGTCGCCGACAGACGACGGTTCAGTTCGCCCAGATCTTTCGACTCGTACTCTTCACCCTCTTTAAAGGGCACCAGATTTTGCAGGTACTCATCGCGAATTTGCGAGCCTTCAAAAGTCACATGGCCAAAGCGATAGCGTTCACCGCTGTTGTAATCGATATCCCAGAATGCCTGGCGGCGTTCGAGCGCTATCCCAAGCTGGCTTTTATTAAATTCACTGTCGAAATAGCCTTTGCGCAGCGCCACGCTGGTGAGTGATTTTTTGAAGTTATCATAGTCTCCCTGATTCAGCACGGTGCCGATTGCCGGTCGCGTTTTCAGCAGATCCAGGTAATCTTTATCCGTACGTGCGCCACCGCGCAGAATCACTTCGGTGCCGCCAATCAGCACCGGCTCACCAGGGGTCACTTTGGCAATCAGCACCTGGCGTCCTTTCGCCGGCGGCGGACGCAGCTCAAAATCAATGGTTGGCTCAAAGTAGCCCAGCGCTTTTAGCCCTTCGCGGATGGCATCATCAACGCGCGCACGAAAGCGTCGGTCTGGAGTGACTTCATCACTTTGAATCGTGGATAGCTGCGCACGGACGTTTTTCTCCAGCGGTCCTGATAATCCCTCGACCTGTAAGCGAACATTCGCTGCAGCGGCGGAGCCACTTAAGCACAGTAATCCCACCCAACATAACTGACGGATATGTGGCACATTTTCTCCTGAATATCCTTTTTTCCCACCCCTGGAAAAAAATACTATGCCGTTCCTCGGCTTAACAAAAAATCAACAATAAGAGTTGAAAAACAGACGACAACCCAAATATTTCTTATGTTTAACTCTAGACGTATTCACGCCGTTTATTGTGGGCAAAGACGCGTCTCGTTACAACCTTAACCCAAATGACTGATTTCGGGAGAACGGCCATGAGTTTATTTGATAGAAAGCATCTTGTTACTCAAGCAGATGCCCTACCTGGACGCAACACCCCGATGCCAGTGGCAACGCTGCATGCGGTTAACCAACATTCGATGACCAACGTGCCCGACGGTATGGAGATAGCCTTTTTCGCCATGGGATGTTTCTGGGGCGTTGAACGTTTATTCTGGTCATTACCCGGGGTATACAGCACAGCGGCCGGATATACCGGCGGCTACACCCCTAACCCAACCTATCGGGAAGTGTGTTCCGGCGATACCGGACACGCCGAAGCGGTACGCGTCGTCTATGATCCGCATGTTATCAGCTACGAGCAACTGCTGCAGGTTTTCTGGGAAAATCACGACCCGGCGCAGGGCATGCGTCAGGGGAACGACCAGGGGACGCAGTATCGCTCCGCCATTTACCCGTTAACGCCGGAGCAAACCGTCGCGGCACGGGCAAGCCTTGAGCGTTTTCAGGCAGCAATGACCGCCGCTGGCGACGAGCGCACTATTACAACGGAAATCACTACCGCAACCCCGTTCTACTATGCCGAGGACGACCACCAGCAGTATCTGCATAAAAATCCTTATGGGTACTGTGGCATTGGCGGGATTGGCGTTTGTCTGCCGCCAGAAGGATAATCGCCACCCTCTGGCGGCTTTACAGTACCTTACGCTATACTAGCTCCTGAAATTGCCGGTCCACTCCCTTCGGACCGGTTTTCAATGTGTATTTCACACGGATTTATCAATTTATCCCTTCCGAGGATCTGGCCTTAACGGTCGGATAAGATATGTTAAACAGTATTTTAGTCATTCTCTGCCTGATCGCCGTGAGTGCGTTTTTCTCGATATCCGAGATCTCGCTTGCTGCATCACGCAAAATAAAACTTAAACTGCTTGCCGATGAAGGCAACGTAAACGCACAACGTGTTTTGAAGATGCAGGAAAACCCCGGCATGTTTTTTACCGTCGTGCAAATTGGCCTTAACGCGGTCGCAATTCTCGGTGGTATTGTCGGTGATGCGGCATTCTCCCCGGCGTTTTACAGCCTTTTCTCGAAGTACTTCACTCCAGAGCTGTCCGAACAGTTAAGCTTTATTCTGTCGTTCTCGCTGGTTACTGGCCTGTTCATCCTGTTCGCGGATTTAACTCCGAAACGCATCGGTATGATTGCGCCAGAAGCTGTGGCTTTGCGTATCATCAACCCGATGCGCTTCTGCCTGCTCGTCTTCCGCCCGCTGGTGTGGTTCTTTAACGGTCTGGCAAATAACATCTTCCGTCTGTTTAAGATCCCGATGGTGCGTAAAGACGACATCACCTCGGACGATATTTACGCCGTGGTCGAAGCGGGTGCGTTGGCAGGGGTTCTGCGTAAGCAGGAACATGAGCTGATTGAAAATGTGTTCGAACTGGAATCCCGTACCGTACCGTCTTCCATGACCTCGCGCGAGAATATTATCTGGTTCGATCTCCACGAAGATGAGCAAAGCCTGAAGAACAAGGTGGCGGAACATCCACACTCCAAATTCCTGGTGTGTAACGAAGATATCGACCACATCATTGGCTATGTCGATTCAAAGGATCTCCTCAACCGCGTACTGGCGAACCAAAGCATGGCGCTGAACAGTGGCGTACAGATCCGCAATACGCTGATTGTGCCGGATACGCTGACGCTCTCTGAAGCGCTGGAAAGCTTCAAAACCGCAGGCGAAGACTTTGCCGTCATCATGAACGAGTACGCGCTGGTGGTGGGGATTATCACGCTCAACGACGTTATGACTACGCTGATGGGCGATTTAGTCGGTCAGGGTCTGGAAGAGCAGATCGTGGCGCGCGATGAAAACTCATGGTTAGTCGATGGCGGTACGCCGATTGATGACGTTATGCGCGTCCTGGATATCGATGAGTTCCCGCAGTCCGGCAACTATGAAACCATCGGTGGCTTTATGATGTTCATGCTGCGTAAAATCCCGAAACGCACCGACTCGGTGAAGTATTCAGGCTACAAATTTGAAGTGGTGGATATCGATAACTACAAGATCGATCAGCTGCTGGTGACGCGTCTGGACAGTAAACCTACCGTACTGGTACCGAAACTGCCGGATGCAAAAGAAGAGGCAAAGGCGTCTTAACGTCCTGCAGAAACATCAACGGCTCCCATTCAGGAGCCGTTTTTTTAACTACCGCATAGCACTTTGATCAAGCCATCTCAGTTTGCAGACGCAAGACCTGACGGTTAACTTCGGACATCACGGAAAAATGCAGTTTGTCCTTCACTTTTGGGATAAGAATCTTACCCTTATCAAATTCAAAAGCGCCTACATCCTTGATATATAACCGTCCACGAAACAGGATCTTCACGTACTTCGCCACCTGCAGCGGGTTGTATCGTTGGAAAATTTTCATTGTTGTCTCCTGCTGAGCATTACGCCTTTGCGGTACCACAATCGGTCCGACAATCCTCAGGCGCAAATTTTAATGCCCTATGACTATAGACTATCTCGCTCATGTTTCCAGCGTGTATAAGTTTATTTACCTTCAGGTTACAAATATTCAGAATTATCTTTTCAACGCTTCGCTGTCTTCAGTATAAGCCTTCATTTTTCGCAGGATTTGTGCGCCCGTCCGCAAACTGGCATCGCGCTTGCGGGAAAAAGCATCAATCGCACATATGATTAAATTCCAGACCCAAGTGGTCGGATCACCTGCAAAATAAAGAAAGAAGGAAAACCTATGACCTTACAAAAACTGCTGGCGCTGTCATGCCTGCTGCTGCCGATGATTGCCGGTGCGCATTCGTTTGAGACCAACCAGCGCGTACCGCCGGTGGGGATCGCCGATCGCGGCGAACTGATTCTCGATAACGATAAGTTTAGCTACAAAAGCTGGAATAGCGCGCAGTTGCCAGGGAAAGTGCGAATTGTGCAACACATTGCCGGACGCACCTCCGCCAAAGAGAAAAATGCTACGCTGATCGAGGCAATCAAGGCGGCCAACCTGCCGCACGACAAATACCAGACCACCACGATCGTCAACACCGATGACGCCATTCCTGGCTCCGGTATGTTTGTGCGCAGCAGTCTGGAGAGCAATAAGAAGCTCTACCCGTGGTCACAATTTATTGTCGACAGCAATGGCATTGCGCGTAAAGCCTGGCAACTGGATGAAGAGAGCTCCGCTATCGCCGTACTTGACAAGGACGGACGCGTTCAGTGGGCAAAAGATGGTGCGTTGACGCAGGAAGAGGTGCAGCAGGTTATTGCCCTGCTGCACAAATTACTCAGTAAATAGCGACGCGGAAGCCGGGGTTGAGGAATGATTCACGTGGGGTGTAATCCAGAGATTTCCCCTGCCAGTCGTGAACGTGCGCCCCGGCTGCGGCGGCAACGGCGTGGCCAGCGGCAGTGTCCCATACGTTAGTTGGCCCAAAACGTGGGTACAGCTGTGCCTGCCCTTCCGCCACCAGGCAGAACTTCAGCGATGAGCCAATCGACGTGGTCTGGTGCTCACCTAACTGTTGCAGATACTCTTTTAACTCATTGTCAGCATGCGAGCGGCTAATCACCACCAACGGCGGACGCGCGTCACGAACATGGATTTGTTTGCGCACGCCGCACTCTTCTTTCCACGCTTTACCTTCTGCCGCGCTGTACATCACTTTCATCACCGGCGCGTAAACCACGCCCAGTACCGGCTTTCCTTGCTCGATAAGCGCAATATTGACGGTGAATTCACCGTTACGCTTAATGAACTCTTTGGTACCGTCCAGCGGGTCTACCAGCCAGTAGCGCTGCCAGTGCTGGCGAACATCCCAGCCAGGAGGCGCTTCTTCAGACAGGACCGGAATATCCGGCGTCAGCGCCAGTAATCCTTCGAGGATCACCGTATGCGCGGCGATATCCGCCGCCGTGACCGGAGAATCGTCCTGCTTGCTGGTAATCTCCATCGGTTTGATTCCATCGTAGACCTGCATAATGGCATCGCCCGCATTCCGTGCAAGCTGGCATACATGTTCTAACATTCTCCACCTCGTTTCTGTCGTGGTGTTAACTCGTTGTTTTACTTATACCCGATCGCCAAAGGATCCGCCAACTGTGATAGCGTCTGCGGTTTTAAACGCTATATTCATGTCATGATTCACAGTTCTGTAAGCAAGAAGATTTATATACATTTTCTTTTGTGGCTTAGATCTTAAAAGGATGCCCCTGATGATTAAGTTTAGTGCAACGTTTCTGGCCACGCTGATTGCAGCCAGCGTCAATGCCGCGACCGTCGATCTGCGCATAATGGAAACCACTGATTTACATAGCAATATGATGGATTTCGATTATTACAAAGATACGCCGACTGAAAAATTTGGCCTGGTTCGTACGGCAAGCCTGATCAACGCAGCACGTGGTGAAGTCAAAAACAGCGTGCTGGTTGATAACGGTGATCTGATTCAGGGCAGCCCGCTCGGGGATTATATGGCGGCCAAGGGGCTGAAAGCGGGCGAAACGCATCCGGTATATAAGGCACTGAATACGCTGGATTACGCAGTGGGTAACCTTGGCAACCATGAATTTAACTACGGTCTTGAGTATCTGCACAACGCGCTAGCCGGGGCGAAGTTCCCTTACGTTAACGCCAATATCATCGACGTTAAGACCAAAAAGCCGCTGTTTACTCCTTATCTGATCAAAGAGACTGAGGTTGTCGATCAGGAAGGAAACAAGCAGACGCTGAAAATTGGCTATATCGGTTTTGTGCCGCCGCAGATCATGACCTGGGATAAAGCCAACCTCAGCGGCAAAGTGACGGTGAATGACATTACGGAAACCGCTCGTAAATACGTGCCGGAAATGCGAGCCAAAGGTGCCGATGTCGTGGTGGTGGTTGCTCACTCCGGGCTTTCTGCCGACCCATACCAGGCGATGGCGGAAAACTCCGTTTACTACCTCAGTGAAGTTCCGGGCGTGGATGCCATTATGTTTGGTCACGCTCACGCCGTTTTCCCGGGGAAAGACTTTGCCAACATCAAAGGCGCAGATATCACAACAGGTACGCTCAATGGCGTTCCTGCGGTGATGCCGGGCATGTGGGGCGATCACCTGGGCGTAGTAGATTTAGTGCTGAATAACGATAGTGGTAAATGGCAGGTTACGCAGGGGAAAGCGCAGGCGCGCCCGATTTATGACGCCGCGGCGAAAAAATCACTGGCTGGCGAAGACCAAAAAATCGTTGAGATCCTAAAAGCCGATCACGATGCCACGCGTGAATTTGTCAGCAAACCAATCGGTAAATCTGCCGACAACATGTACAGCTATCTGGCGCTGGTTCAGGACGACCCGACCGTGCAGGTGGTGAATAACGCGCAGAAAGCCTATGTGGAACATTTTATCCAGGGCGATCCGGACCTGGCAAAACTACCGGTACTTTCCGCCGCTGCGCCGTTTAAAGTCGGTGGACGCAAGAACGATCCGGCCAGCTTTGTCGAAGTCGAAAAAGGTCAGCTTACCTTCCGTAACGCCGCTGATTTGTATCTCTATCCCAATACCCTGGTCGTGGTGAAAGCCAGCGGTAAAGAGGTGAAAGAGTGGCTGGAATGTTCCGCCGGGCAGTTTAATCAGATTGATATCCACAGCAGCAAACCACAGTCGTTAATTAACTGGGATGGCTTCCGTACCTATAACTTCGACGTGATTGACGGCGTGAATTATCAGATTGATGTTTCACAACCCGCTCGCTATGACGGTGAATGCCAGACGATTAACCCGCAAGCGGAGCGTATTAAAAATCTGACCTTTAACGGCAAACCGATCGATCCGAACGCAACCTTCCTCGTCGCGACCAACAACTACCGCGCCTACGGCGGTAAGTTTGCCGGGACCGGCGACAGCCACATCGCGTTTGCATCACCAGATGAAAACCGCTCGGTGCTGGCAGCATGGATAGGTTCCCAGACAAAGAGCGCAGGCGAAATTCATCCGGCGGCAGATAACAACTGGCGTTTGGCGCCGATTCACAGCGAGACACAACTGGATATTCGCTTTGAAACATCACCGTCTGATAAAGCCGCTGCGTTTATCAAAGAGAAAGGCCAGTATCCACTGAAGAAAGTCGCTACCGATGACATCGGCTTCGCCATTTATCAGTTGGATTTGAGTAAGTAAGACCACGCCGGGTGGCGCTGCGCCATCCGGCAAGCCCGACCAGGTCGTTTACGTCGATGCCGGGACGTCTTCGTTCTTAACGGTATGATTTGCCAAAACCTGCGGCAAATTCACCTCTATCCAGTCCGCCAGCGCTGCGACTTTTTCGCTCACCTGCTCACCCAACGGTGTCAGGCTATACTCCACATGCGGCGGTACCACTGGATATGACACCCGATTGATAAACCCGTCCTGTTCTAACGCCTGCAGGGATTGCGCCAGCATTTTTTCACTGACGCCGCCCATCTTACGACGCAAATCGCTGAAACGGTGCGTACCGTCGCGCAGCGCCACCAGAATCAATACACCCCAGCGGCTGGTGACGTGTTTTAACACCTCGCGGGAGGGACACTGCTCGGCAAACAAGTTGCCATCACGTAATTGCTGGGAGAGCGTCAAAGCTGTCATTTTCATACTAACCTTTTTGTACGTACTTACTAAAAGTAAGTTTAGGTGTTAATGTGATTAAACACAAGACCAATACCAAAGGAGTTATCCTATGATCGCGATTACTGGTGCCACTGGCCAACTGGGCCAACACGTTATTGAAACGCTACTGAAAACCGTTCCTGCCAGCCAGATTGTGGCTATTGTGCGTAATCCTGCTAAAGCGACGGCGCTTAGCCAGCAGGGCATTACCGTTCGTCAGGCGGATTACAGTGATGAAGCTGCCTTTACCACGGCCTTACAGGGGATAGACAAGTTACTGCTAATCTCCTCCAGCGAAGTGGGACAACGTGCCCCGCAGCATCGCAACGTGATTAACGCGGCGAAAGCGGCCCACGTGAAATTTATCGCCTACACCAGCCTGCTGCACGCCGATCGCTCCCCGCTGGGGCTGGCTGATGAGCATGTCGCAACCGAGAAGATGCTGGCTGAATCCGGTATCGCGTACGCGCTGCTGCGTAACGGTTGGTACACCGAAAACTATCTCGCCAGCGCACCAGCCGCGCTGGAACACGGCGTGTTTATTGGGGCGGCGGGAGAAGGCAAAATCGCCTCGGCGACCCGTGCCGACTATGCCGCCGCCGCCGCGCGCGTCATCAGTGAAGACGGTCATGCCGGTAAAATCTATGAACTGGCGGGCGACGCAGGCTGGACCCTGAGCCAACTGGCGGCCGAACTGGCAAAACAGAGCGGTAAAAAAGTGGTGTATCAAAACCTGAGCGAAGCTGATTTTGCGGCCGCGCTGAAAGGTGTTGGTCTGCCTGCCGGACTGGCGGACATGCTGGCTGACTCAGACGTTGGTGCCTCTAAAGGTGGCCTCTTCGACGACAGCCATACGCTGAGCAAACTGATTGGTCGTCCAACCACGTCGCTGGCAGACAGCGTCAAAGGCATCGTGTAAGTGTTAAAAATTAGTTAATTGTGGTGGCATCCCCGCGCATCCTCTCTGATAATGACATGATGATGCGTGGGGAGAGAATACGTGCAAGGTGTACCTGAGCAGTTTATTGATGAGAAAGACAGCGCCCGCTTTCGCCATCTGGCACAGGTGCCGGGCGTTGAGCTGTATCATGCGCACATCTCGCGTTACGCCTTTGAACCCCACACCCATGAAGCGTTTGGTATTGGCGCGATAGAAGCCGGAGCCGAACGTTTTCGCTATCGCGGCACGCAGTACGTGGCCCCCGCCCATTCCGTCGTCACCATGAATCCCGATGAGCTACATACCGGCGAAGCGGAAACCGCCGACGGCTGGCGCTATCGGATGATCTATCTTGAGCCCGATCTTCTGGAAGAAGTCACCGGGATCCGCCACTGGTGGTTTCATGACGTAACGCGTCACGATCCGCTACGCTCGCGCCAGATCTGCTCGCTGATCCATGGCCTGTGGAACACTGAGGATCCGCTGGCGCAAAAAGGGCTATTACTCGATCTGATCGACACGTTCCAGCCGCTGGCCCGCCATGCGCCGGTATTACCGGAGGGAGCGCATCGCTTTGAGCGGGTACGCGAGTATTTGCACGATAATTATATGCACCCGGTAACGCTCGACGAACTGGCGCGGGTTGCAGCGCTGAGTCCCTGGCATTTTCAGCGCCAGTTTAAATCTCATTTCCACGTCACGCCGCACCAGATGCTGATGGCGATCCGCCTGTGGCGAGCCAAAGGTTTTCTCACTCACGGAATGCCCGCCGCGGAGGTCGCTGCCGCAACCGGCCTCACCGACCAGTCGCATCTCACCCGCGCGTTTACCCATCGCTACGGTATTACACCGGTACGTTATCAGAAACAAGTCGTCCGGCGTTGAACAGCAATCTCATACAATACGGCTGCATTTTTCCTGCCTACACTCGACTTATTGTTAAGCGATGTGGATGTCAAAAATGATTAGCGGCGTGTTGTATGCCCTGCTGGCTGGGCTAATGTGGGGATTAATTTTTGTTGGGCCGCTGATCGTACCGGAATACCCGGCGGTATTGCAGTCGATGGGGCGCTATCTTGCGCTGGGGCTGATAGCGTTGCCGATTGCCTGGCTGGGGCGTGTGCGCTTGCGTCAGTTGACGCGTAAAGACTGGGTCACTGCGCTGGCGCTAACGATGATGGGTAATCTGATTTATTACGTTTGCCTGGCAAGCGCCATCCAGCGCACTGGCGCGCCGGTTTCAACGATGATTATTGGTACATTGCCGGTTGTGATCCCGGTCTTCGCTAACCTGCTCTACAGCCAGCGCGACGGCAAATTATCATGGTGGCGTCTGTCGCCTGCGCTGGTGCTGATTGGTATCGGTCTGCTGTGCGTGAATATCTCGGAGCTGAATCAAGGCTTACCCGACTTTAGCGGCTGGCGTTATGGTTCTGGAATCGCGCTGGCGCTGATCTCGGTAGTGTGTTGGGCGTGGTATGCGCTGCGTAATGCCCGCTGGCTGCGCGAGAATCCAGATAAGCACCCGATGATGTGGGCGACGGCCCAGGCACTGGTAACGTTGCCTGTTTCTCTGCTCGGTTATATTGCAGCCTGCCTGTGGCTGAACGGGCAAACGCCGGACTTTGCCCTGCCCTTCGGCCCACGTCCGGGCGTGTTTATCGGCCTGATGATAGCGATTGCGGTATTGTGTTCGTGGGTTGGCGCACTGTGCTGGAACGTCGCCAGCCAAAAATTGCCGACGGTGATCCTCGGCCCGCTGATTGTCTTCGAAACGCTGGCTGGCCTGGTGTACACCTTTATCCTGCGCCAGGAATTTCCGCCGCTGCTGACGGTAAGCGGCATTGCGCTGCTGATTGTTGGGGTGGTGATAGCCGTCAGAGCCAAACCACAGAAACCAAGCGTCGTCGTGGTTCCACAATCATAATGGCCCGGACGGCGCTGCGCTAATCCGACCTACAAGATATTATTTTGTAGGCCGGAGTAGACGTTAAACTTTAAACACCGCTACGGTCTGATTCAGTCGTGCTGCCTGCTCTTCGAGCGCGGCGGCGGCGGAAGCGGACTCCTCCACCAGCGAGGCGTTTTGCTGCGTCACGCGATCCATCTCGGCAACCGCCTGACCTACCTGATCGATACCCCGGCTCTGTTCATCAGAAGCCGAGGCTATCTCGCCCATGATGTCGGTCACACGGGTCACGGCGCTCACAATTTCCGCCATCGTTTCACCCGCTTCATGCACCAGCGCCGTACCGGCATTCACCCGATTCCCCGAGTCATCAATCAGTGCCTTAATCTCTTTCGCCGCCTGAGCGCTACGCTGTGCCAGTGTACGGACCTCGCCAGCGACCACGGCAAACCCGCGCCCCTGCTCGCCCGCACGCGCCGCTTCTACTGCCGCGTTCAGCGCCAGAATATTAGTCTGGAAGGCAATGCCGTCGATAACATTGGTAATTTGCGCGATTTTGCTGGAACTGGTGGCGATTTCATCCATCGTACGCACTACGCCATCAACCACGGTTCCGCCTTTCTGCGCCGTCTGTGAGGCATTTTTTGCCAGACTGGTCGCCTGACGCGCGTTATCCGCGTTCTGTTTCACGGTAGCGGTGAGTTGTTCCATGCTGGCAGCAGTCTCTTCCAGAGAGGCGGCCTGCTGCTCGGTACGTGAAGAGAGATCGTTACTGCCGGCGGCAATTTCACCTGCGCCGGTATAGATGGTGTCAGCCCCGTCACGTACCACGCTGACTGTGTTCGCCAGCGCCTGCTGCATGTCGCGAACGTTGACTGCCAGCAGCGCCATCTCATTGCTGCCATCGGCGTTGATGCTGTGCGTCAAATCACCCGCAGCAATGTGGCGAATATGTCCCATCACTTCGTGGAGAGGCTTGAGCAGCACTCGCTGCATCGCCAGCCAGCTGGCGATAATCACGGTGATGACAATCAGCATCACGGCAGACAGCAGCCAGATTATCTTCTGGTAATCACTCTCATTGTCCTGCACCCCGGCAGTGGCCAGCGCCGTTTGCGCGCTACGCCATTCCCGATAGACTTCCTGCATGGCCGTTTGCTTTTGCTCGGCATTCTGCTTGAACATCTCTTCCAGCTTACCTTCAGCCAGCAGCGCGTTCATTTTAGCCAGCGTCGCAGAATAGATGCCGTACTGCTCTTCCAGTCGATCGGCCAGATGTTCATCAAGCCCCGGCGTTTCCGGCAGGGCGTAGTATTTATCGTAATGCTCTTTCGATTCGGCTAACAGGCGATTTGCCGTGTTCACCAGTTCCTTCAACTGACCGCCGTTAATCTCGCTGGCCATCGTTCCCTGTAAACGCAACATGCCCCGGTTGAGCGTGACGCGAGCCTGGTTCAGGCTAATCCACGCATCGGTAAACTCGGCCACGTTCTGGCTGGAAAGCTGAGAGACGTTAAAATTTTGCTTATCGTTATTGAGCGCGCCAATAAAGACGCCCGCGGAGATGAGCTGCATCGCGCCAAGGGCGAGTAACACGGTGATAAGTAGGGTTATCACTTTGATTCGTTTAAACATCTGTAGCCTTTTATTATGCAGGTATTGTCTGAGGTCTAACTATCGGCAGCGGCGTGCGCTTATTTAATCCTGTCGCGCGGCTTTTTTCGCCGCCCCTCTCCTTTCTAATAAGATTCAGCACCTTAACGAAACAAGAAATTTTCGTGACATTCCTCACAAAACACCCCACCCCGAAAGGGTTATATCCTTCGCCATAAGTTGCATTTAAAATACATCTTATATTATTGAGAATGAGGTAACGGCAATGTCTTATCGCGATCAACCTTTAGGTGAACTGGCGCTCTCTATTCCTCGCGCTTCGGCCCTGTTTCGTAAATACGATATGGATTACTGCTGCGGCGGTAAGCAAACGCTGGCACGCGCTGCTGCGCGTAAAGAGCTGGATTTAGACTTTATTGAGGCACAGCTCGCGCAGTTGGCTGAACAGCCGCTGGAGAAAGACTGGCGTACCGTGGCACTGGCTGAAATCATCGATCATATCATCGTGCGTTATCACGACAGACACCGCGAACAACTGCCGGAACTGATTCTGCAGGCCACGAAAGTTGAACGCGTTCACGCAGATAAACCGAACGTACCACGCGGTCTGGCGAAAAACCTGACCATGCTGCATGAAGAGCTGTCCAGCCATATGATGAAAGAAGAGCAGATCCTGTTCCCGATGATCAAACAGGGCATGGGTAGCCAGGCGATGGGACCAATCAGCGTGATGGAAAGCGAACATGACGATGCCGGTGAACTGGTCGAAGTGATCAAACACATCACCCATAACGTGACGCCGCCGCCAGAAGCCTGCACCACCTGGAAAGCCATGTATAACGGCATTAACGAGATGATCGACGACTTGATGGAACACATCAGTCTGGAAAATAATGTGTTGTTCCCGCGAGCTCTCGCCGGGGAGTAAAGATATCGCCGGATAGCGCTAACGCGTATCCGGCCTACGGAATTCAGGCCCGGTAAGCATCGCGCTACCGGGCACTAAAATTAACGCATACCTGCCATACGTTTCTTACCGATAAACAACCAACCCAGACCCAGCGCGATGAACCACAGCGGCGTCACGATCAGCGCCTGGCGGGTATCATCTTCCAGCGTCAGCAGTACCAGTACGAAGACGAAGAACGCCATACATACCCAGCACATCAGCTTGCCTAGCGGCATCTTGTAGATTGATTTTTCATGCAGGTGCGGGCGCTGCTTGCGGTACACCAGGTACGAGCAAAGAATGATGGTCCAGACGAACATGAACAGAATCGCCGACACGGTAGTGATCATGGTGAACGCGCCAATCACGCTCGGGTTCACGTAAAGCATCACCACGCCGCCCAGCAGACAGATACAGGAGAAGGTTAAACCTTTCGCCGGAACTGCGCGTTTAGACAGTTTGGCAAATGCTTTAGGCGCTACGCCTTCCTGTGCCAGGCCGAACAGCATACGGCTGGTAGAGAACACGCCACTATTTGCGGAAGAGGCAGCTGAAGTCAGCACCACAAAGTTGATCAGGCTCGCCGCGGCAGGCAGACCGACCAGCACAAACAGTTCAACGAATGGGCTCTTGGTTGGCACTACCGAGCTCCACGGTGTTACGGACATAATCACGATCAGCGCAAAAACGTAGAACATGATGATACGGATCGGAATCGAGTTAATGGCGCGCGGCAGAGATTTCTCCGGGTCCTTGGTTTCTGCAGCGGTCGTTCCCACCAGCTCAATACCCACAAACGCGAACACGGCTATCTGGAAGCCAGCAAAGAAGCCGCTCAGACCTTTCGGGAACCAGCCACCGTCATTCCACAGATGCGTGAACGATGCCTGAACGCCGGTTGGCGACTGGAAGTGCGTCAGCACCATCACCAGACCAACGACAATCAGGCCGATGATGGCGACGATTTTGATCATCGCAAACCAGAACTCCATCTCACCGAACATTTTTACAGTGGCAAGGTTGAGGCTCAGCAGCAGCACGATCACCGCCAGCGAGGCGACCCAGTCTGAAAGTTCGGGGAACCAGAATTGCGCATACGCCGTAATGGCGACAACGTCTGCCATCCCGGTAACAACCCAGCAGAACCAGTAAGTCCAGCCGGTAAAATACCCGGCCCATGGCCCGAGCAGATCAGAGGCGAAATCACTAAAAGATTTGTACTCCAGATTCGAGAGCAGCAATTCACCCATTGCACGCATCACGAAAAACAGCATAAAACCGATAATCATATACACAAAGATGATCGACGGTCCGGCGAGGCTGATGGTTTTACCAGAGCCCATAAACAGGCCGGTACCAATAGCACCACCAATAGCAATAAGTTGAATATGACGGTTTGTGAGATTGCGCCGTAGCGACTGTTCAGACGAAGCCTCTTCAGCGGCGTCGACTTTTACCTGATCTACCATGTTTTTTCTTCCTGTACCTGTCTGTGTTGTTCAGGCTCTACGGCCTTTAGTGTGTCTATGATACGACGTTCCTGATTATCAGGACTCATCGATATTAGGTAAGAATTGGCGGGATGAATACTAAGATTTAGATATAATGTTAATTTAATGTTTAAAGTGAGTGTCATATCACTCTGATAGCACGAATCAGCTCACAAAAATACACGCTAACGAGGCATTTGCAAAATAAAATATCGACAACAACGTAACTATAGCTTTTCACGCTATTTTTTTGTTCCCCCCGGCCTCGGAGGGAACAGAAGTCACTGCTTACAGGATCTCAAGCAGCTCAACGTCGAACACCAGCGTGCTGAACGGAGGAATGGACGCGCCAGCGCCACGCTCGCCGTAAGCCAGTTCCTGAGGAATAGTCAGTTCCCATTTGGAACCTACCGGCATCAGGGTCAGCGCTTCAATCCAGCCTGGGATCACGCCGTTAACCGGGAATTCAGCCGGTTCGCCGCGTGCGACAGAGCTGTCAAACACGGTACCGTCGATCAGTTTACCGGTGTAGTGCACGCGAACGCGGTCAGTACGCGCTGGAATAGCACCTTCGCCCTGAGTCAGAACACGGAACTGCAAACCGGATTCAGTGCTGTTCACACCGTCTTTCTCACGGTTTTCTTCCAGATATTTGACGCCATCAGCCGCCATAGCCTGGAAACGCTCGCGACGAACTGCATCAGCGCGTTCGTGGATTTCACGCAGTGCGCGATGCACAACATCAACCGGCACTGCCGGGTGCTTACCTTCCAGCGCGTCAGCGATACCCGCTACCAGCGCTTCAGGCAACAGTCCTTCCAGTCCGGATTCACTCAGCTGTTGTCCTACCTGCAAACCAATGCCGTAGCTTGCTTGCGCTTCGATAGTGTCAAAAGTCGGGTTAGCCATCATATTTCCTTTCATCGGATGTAAAGTAGCGGGCAGCATATCAGCCATGCCGCATCCGGTAAAACTTTGTCTCGGGAACAGATGACAAATCGCGAGGAAACATAAACAATAGGAATACCCCGCGTTGACGTCACGAAAGCGGGTAATATGACGAACATCATAGCATTAGCCATCTATACTCTATGATCGAGGAACGAGACGCGGAGCAGGAGGAAAGCCATGCCCGGGCGCTTTGAATTAAAACCAACCCTGGCGAAAATCTGGCATGCACCGGACAATTTTCGCATTATGGATCCGCTACCGCCTATGCACCGACGCGGCATTATAATTGCTGCTATCGTGCTGGTGATAGGCTTCCTGCTGCCCTCCAGTGACACCAGCGATGCCCCTGTGGTTACGCGTACTGCCCAGCTGGATTTACAGTCACAGTCGCAGCCACCGACCGAAGCTCAACTGCAGGCACAGTTGGTCGCCCCGCAAAACGATCCGGGCCAGGTCGCTCCGCTTGCCCCAGAGCCAATCCAGGAAGGAGAACCAGACGCGCAGCCGCAGGCTCAGCAATCTCAGCCGCAGACGCAACCTTTCCAACAGGATAGTGGAATTGAGCAGCAGTGGCGCTCCTATCGCGTAGACTCGGGCAAAACGCTGGCGCAGGTATTCCGTGACCATAACCTCCCGCCAACCGATGTATACGCAATGGCGCAGGTTGAAGGTGCCGGAAAACCGCTGAGCAACCTGAAAGACGGCCAGATGGTACAAATCAGGCAGAATGCCAACGGCGTGGTAACGGGATTAACCATTGATACCGGTAATGGTCAGCAGGTACTGTTTACTCGACAACCTAACGGCAGTTTTATTCGCGCCCGTTAACCGGCACACCTGTAGACCTGATAAACACAGCGCATCAGACATCAAGGTGAAGCGTCAGCGCTTCACCTTGTTCACCCACCAGATCCCGGAACAGACCAGCACCAGCGCCAGCGCATATTTCCATTCGAGAATGTTTTCGCCGAGGAATATCGCCGACAGTACCGCCCCCGAAACCGGGATCAGGAAGTTAAACGGCGCAATCATCCCCACGCGGTTATGCTTGAGCAGAATACTCCACAACGCAAAAGCGACCGAAGAGAGTAACGTCAGGTAGCCCAGAATCGCCACTGAAGACGCGCCGTGTACGGTCAGCGTGCCACCAAAAGCGTAGCCGCCGATAACCAGCGCCAGACCGCCGACACCCAACTGATATCCTGTCATTACCGTCGGGTCTACCGTCTGAGAAATGCGTTTACCGTATAACGTGGCGGCAGAAAGAATAAAGGCCGCCATCACCACTGAACCGTCCCCTAACAGGCTGAAGTTAAAATCCAGTCCGCTGCTAAAGTTCACCACCATTACGCCGGTAAAGCCCAGGATACAGCCCAGCACTTTGTTGTAGCTCAGCTTGTCGTTCTGATAGATAAAATGGGCCAGCAGCACGCTGAAGAAGGTGCCGGTCGCGTTCATGATCGACCCTTTCACCCCCGTCGTGAACGCCAGGCCAATATAGAAGAAGATGTATTGCAGCGAGGTTTGCGTCAGTCCCAACAGCGTGAGCTGACCGTACTGACGCGGGCTTAACCGGCCAATCGGTTTACGCTGCGCCACCGCCAGCAATAGCAGCAATAATCCAGCAAACAGGAAGCGATAGCCGGCAAAGACAATTTTTGAGGGAATGTCATCCGTGGCAATCTGGAAGATCTCATATCCGCTTTTGATCGCCGGATAGGCGCTCCCCCACAGCAGGCAGCAGAACGCTGCGCTCAGGTAGACAACATTTTTACGCGCAAACAGAGGTTGGTGCGTTGGTTCCATTCCATCACCATTTTAAAATAATGTTTTATTTTTATGATTATCCCGAAAAGGATAAAGAATAGCCAGAGCGAAAAGCGGAGGGAACAGAAAAGCAAAACGCCGACACAAGGCCGGCGCTTTTACGCGGTAATCAGAATAAAAACTTATTCTGCAACTACGTTTACAGTCAGCTTAGCAAACACTTCGCTGTGAACCTGGAAGCTCACTTCGTGCTCACCAGTGGTACGCAGAACGCCGTTCGGCAGACGAACTTCGCTCTTAGCTACTTCAACGCCAGCTGCAGTTACAGCGTCAGCGATGTCGCGAGTACCGATGGAACCGAACAGTTTACCTTCGTCGCCAGCTTTAGACGCGATGGTTACGGTTTCCAGTGCGTTGATTTTCTCAGCACGAGCTTCAGCAGCAGACAGAACTTCAGCCAGTTTAGCTTCCAGCTCAGCGCGACGCGCTTCGAAAAATTCAACGTTTTTCTTGGTAGCAGGAACAGCTTTACCCTGTGGTACCAGGAAGTTACGAGCATAGCCCGCTTTAACGTTAACCTGATCACCCAGGCTACCCAGGTTTGCTACTTTATCAAGCAGAATAACTTGCATTACCTTATCCTCTCAAAGTCGTATTAATGGACCGTGACCGATTACTGATGACGATCAGTGTACGGCAGCAGGGACAGGTAGCGAGCGCGTTTGATAGCGCGAGCCAGCTGACGCTGGTATTTTGCACGGGTACCGGTGATACGGCTTGGGACAATCTTACCGCTTTCGGTGATGTAGTTTTTCAGCGTAGCGATATCTTTATAGTCGATCTCTTGAACGCCTTCCGCGGTGAAACGGCAGAACTTGCGACGACGGAAATAACGTGCCATATGGCTAGTCTCCAGAATCTATCAATTCAATCTGCTCGGCATGCAGAACCATTTTGCTCAGGCCGTTCTTTGCCTTGTGGCAAGAGATGAACCCCTGAACGGTCACTGCGCTACCGACCGTTATACTGTGAGTAATGGCCTGGTTTTCGTGTCCGCTAATAATAACGGGCATTTGGCACCACGCCTGCCGGTGAAACCCGGCTTCCTCCTGCACAGAACGATGCTCAAGCACGAACTGGCAATGAGGAATTCCTGATGGACTGACCTTTCGAAGGGGAGCCCTGCACACGGTGCCGGACAACGCCAGACGGTTGGTCATCAGAAATTACTCTTCAGAATCCCCAGCTTCAGCATCATCTGCGGTTTCGTTAGCGAAATCATCGCGACGTTCACGACGCTCGTCTTTCGCTTTAACCATCGGAGATGCTTCGGTAACAGCGTGTTTAGTACGCATAACCATGCTGCGGATAACGGCATCGTTGAAGCGGAAGGTAGTTTCCAGCTCATCGATCACTTCCTGCGGCGCTTCAACGTTCAGCAGAACGTAGTGAGCTTTGTGCAGTTTGTTGATCGGGTAAGCCAGCTGACGGCGGCCCCAGTCTTCCAGACGGTGGATCGTGCCTTCTGCACCAGTGATGGCAGCAGTGTAGCGTTCGATCATACCCGGAACCTGTTCGCTCTGGTCAGGATGGACCATAAAAACGATTTCGTAATGACGCATCGAATTGCTCCTTACGGATTATTCAGCCTCCTGTCTGGGTCAGCCGAGGCCCGGGGAGGCAAGGAACGTGTTAAAGGTCGGCTGAAAAATTGACGCGTCATAATACTGGCGCCTGCCACTAAACTCAAGGTAATTGTACGATTATTTATCATGTCGCCATTAATACATATCCAGCAGCATTTTGACGCTGATCCAAATGGAGACAATGACAATCATGGGTCGGATAACTTTCTTGCCGCGCGTTAGTACGACCGTCGCGCCAAGACGTGCGCCGAGGGACTGCCCGGCAAACATCACCAGCCCCAGTGACCAGATCATTTTACCGCCAAAAATGAAGAACAATATCGAGGCGATGTTGGATGCCAGGTTAATAAAATTCGAGTGAATTTGCGCCTTATCGATGCTGTATCCCCACAGTAGGATATAGCTGAGGGTATAAAAGGAGCCAGCCCCGGCACCGAGAAAGCCGTCATAAAAACCAATGCATCCCCCGCCAATCAACGAGAAGAGAAACAGGGATACCTGCTGCTTTCTTTTCGGTTCGCTGAGATTTGGCGCAAAAATAAAGTAGATAGCGACCGCGATAATCAGGATCGGGAGCAGTTTCTTCAGCAGCTCCGGTTCAATGAACTGGATAAGCGTCGTTCCCATCGCAGAACCGATAAAGGCAGATAAAAACACATACTTGTGCTCCTGCACGTTGATATGCCCCCGGCGTAAAAAATAAATCCCGGAGGTCAGCGAGCTGCCCAGTGCCTGAATTTTATTGGTTGCCAGCGCATTCGCCGGGGGTAAACCAGAAATTAACAGTGCGCCAATCGAGAGAAAACCACCGCCGCCCGACACCACGTTAATAAAGCCTGCCACCAGCGCGACCATAAACATAATCACAAAGTAGCTGAAATCCATGAATGAAGTATCCATAAGTTTTTGCCTTATTATCATAAAGTTATATTAATTATCCGGCTCACTATAAACGGCGTACTCACCCGATTAAATTGACTATTTGGTAAGTGCTTATGCGCGAAAGACAGGTATTTTTCACCGCAGCGGTACACACCAGCGGCCTGTTAATAAAAGAAAAGATGGCTATGCGGTAATTTTTTGAACAACTGCATCAGAAATGGTCGCTATCGACTGCGCCGGTAACGGTTAAAATTACATCAGAAGCTAATCACTCACAGGAGAGAGGCAACCAGAGACCGCAGTCGAGGAGGTACATATGCGAGCCCGTGTTTTGACCCTTCTGGCTATGCTTTTGCTTAGTGCAAATGCAACGGCAGCCATCAAAATTGACAATCATCAGGCCAGGAATATGGATGATGTGCAGAGCTTAGGCGTCATTTACATAAATCATAACTTCGCCACTGAAAGTGAAGCCACTCAGGCCCTGAATGAAGAGACCGATGCGCAAGGCGCAACCTACTACCACGTGATCCTCACCAGGGAACCCGGTAGTAACGGAAATATGCACGCCAGTGCAGATATTTACCGCTAGCACCAGAAATAACCAACGAGAACATTGCCGCAGTTTAATTTGCCCCCTTCACAGGGGGCTTTTTTTGCAACAAAGTCCCACAGCCAGATCAATAACATCCCCTGAATGATTGGGCTCCAGGACTTAGTCGTTACTTCTGTCCGTAATAGGCGTTTGGACCGTGCTTACGCATGAAATGCTTATTCATCAGATAACTGTCGATGGGGCTAAGAGCCGGATTGATACCACGCGCAATCCATGCCATTTTTGCCACTTCCTCCATCACCACGGCGTTATGTACCGCGTCGTGAGCATCCTTGCCCCAGGCAAACGGGCCATGCTGGTACACCACTACGCCAGGCGTATGCAAAGGTTCCACCTCCCCCAGCGTTTCGACAATCACCTTGCCGGTATTTAGCTCATACTCGCCCTGAACTTCAGCTTCAGTTAACGCCCTGGTGCAGGGAATATCGCCAAAGAAGTAATCCGCATGCGTCGTGCCGAACGAGGGAATTGCCAGACCCGCCTGCGCCCATGCCGTCGCGTGCGTTGAGTGGGTGTGCACCACGCCGCCGAGAGAAGAATAGCGGCGATACAGCTCCAGATGGGTGGCGGTATCAGAAGAAGGACGATAGCGCCCTTCCACTACGTTGCCGGCCAGATCCACAACCACCATGTCATCTACCTGCATCGTTTGGTAGTCGACGCCGCTAGGCTTAATCACCACCAGACCGCGCTCGCGGTCAATGGCGCTGACGTTCCCCCAGGTGAACGTCACCAGCCCGTAGCGCGGCAAATCCATATTGGCCTCAAAAACCTGCTGTTTAAGTTTTTGCATTACACCGCCTCCACCAGACCTGCGCTGGCCATTCGCGCCTTCACCCAGTCGCGCGCCTTCGCGACTTCACGTGCCGGGTCGTCCGACGTTTCACTCCACATCTCAATCAGGTATGGTCCGCAGTACCCACTCTGTTTGAGCGTCGCAAAACAACGTTCGAACTCAACAACCCCTTCACCAAACGGCACATTTTTGAATACACCGGGTTTGGTATCCTTCACGTGTACGGCAACGATATGACCCATCCCAGCCTGCAGCTCCATCTGCACGTCGTTATCCCACGCCGACAAATTGCCAATATCGGGATACAACTGGAACCACGGATTGTTGAGATAGTGGGCATAACCCAGTGCCTTGCTGATCGAATTCATCAGCGGATAATCCATGATTTCCATCGCCAGCGTCACCTGCGCGCGGCTCGCCATCTCCACGCTCTCTTTCAGCCCATCGCGAAACCGACGACGCGTTTCGTTATTGGCCTGCTGGTAATAGACGTCGTAACCCGCCAGTTGAATAACGCGAATACCGATATCCTGCGCAAACTGAATGGCTTTACGCATGATCTCCAGCCCCTGTTCGCGCACCGCATCATCTTCACTGCCAAGCGGGAAACGACGATGAGCGCTCAGGCACATGGACGGTACGCGTATCCCTGTCTCGGCGATAGCGGCCACCAGCGCCAGTCGCTGCTCGCGGCGCCAGTCAAGACGCGCCAGGCGATCGTCGGTTTCATCAACCGATATTTCGACAAAATCAAAGCCCAGTTCCTTCGTCAGCTGCAAGCGTTCCAGCCAGCACTCCCCGCCGGGGAGCGCTTTTTCATAGATACCGAGCGGGACCTGTTTCGACAACATAGTCGCTCCTTATCCCCACAGTTGGGCGATGGAACGTTTGAACTGACGCGCAGCGTCTACCGGAGAGGCGGCATCGCGAATGCTGCGTCCGGCAATAAAGACGTGGATAGGGATCCCCTGGAACAGCGGCAGATCCTCCAGCGCCAGGCCGCCGGTGACGGTGACCTTAAAGCCCATATCAGAAAGGTGTTTGATGGCGCTAATATCTGCCTCTCCCCATGCCACACCCGCCGCCTGCGCGTCACGGCTGCGGTGATATACCACTTGCCCAATGCCCGCGTCACGCCACTCCTGCGCCTGCTCCCAGGTCCAGTAACCAGTCAGTTCAATCTGCACGTCGCCATTAAATTCTTTCGCCACCTCCAGCGCCCCCCTGGTGGTGTTGATATCCGCACAGCAGATGACGGTAACCCAGTCAGCATTGGCTTCGAAACACATGCGCGAGAGGATTTTACCCGCGTCGGCGATTTTGGCATCCGCCAGCACAATTTTATGCGGATAAAGCGCCTTCAGATCGCGTACGGCGCGCACCCCCTCAGCCACGCAAAGAATCGTGCCCACCTCAATGATATCGACCTCTTCGGCAATCAGACGCGTCGTTTCATAGGCGGAAGACATTGATTGGTTATCCAGCGCAACCTGCAACATAGGTAATGACATTTTGGTATCCTTTTAAACAGCCGCCGCAGTGGCGTTATCAATTAAATCCAGCACTTCCTGCGCGGTACGGCAGGCACGTAAACGGTCGAAATTGGCTTCGTCGTCAAAGAGATTCACGATCTGCATGATGCCGACTTCCTGATGTGTGTTGGCGTCTACTGCCGCCATGGTGATCAGGATATCGACCGGGTCGTTATCTTCGTGGTTAAACACCAGCGGTGTTTTCAGCGTCACCAGCGCAAAACCGGTTTTCTTAACCCCTTCCTCCGGACGGCCGTGCGGCATCGCCAGGCCCGGCGCAATCACGAAATACGGGCCGAACTGTTCGACTCCGTCGAGGATGGCCTGGTAGTAGCGTGGTTCAACCACATCAGCCTTAACCAGCAGATCCACGCTCAGCTTTACCGCTTCCTGCCAGGAGCTGGCCTCAGCCTGTAAAAGGATGGTGTTATTGTCTGCCAGCGAATCACGTAATTTCATAGGCCGCCTCCTTACTTCACGTCCTGAGGGAAATGCGCGTTGATCACTTCCAGCAGTTTTGGTCCAAAATCGGCGGGAGACAGCATGTTGCGTACGCCAACAACATATTTATTGCCCGATACGGTAATCTCACCGGCGATATGGGTAGAAGCGATGATGATATCCGCGCCGCTCAGTTCACTTTTGTATTCACCTACTGCGCAACTGTTTACCGTATGGTCAATATTTGACTGGGTTAAAAACTGATCCACCTTCATCTTCATGATCATGGAACTCCCCTGCCCATTGCCACATACAGCCAAAATACGTACGGTCATAATCGGAACTCCTTATTAAGCAGAGTGTTCTGCCAGTTGTTTTTCTGCGTCTTCCTCAGCGCGCAAGGTGCGTCCTGCGAAAAACATATAAGCCAGTGCAATCAGAATAATGACGGCCATAAACACGATGCCGATGGAGGCAAAGCCCTGCATCATCGGCGGCGCCAGAATTGACCAGTCCGCCATGCCCATCCAGGCGCTCATCCCGGTGAGCTTCACCGCCCAGACGCAGCCGAAGATTTCGATCATCCCCATCACCAGGCAAATCTTGAGCGCCGCGCGCCAGCCGCCAAAGTGGTTAGCAAACACGCCGATAGTCGCGTTCGAGAAGAACATCGGAATAAAGCCAGGGATAATCAGAATAGAAGAGCCGCAACCCACCAGGATGCCCACCGCAATCAGTTGGCCGATGGTGCCCCACATAAAGCCCCAGACCACCGCGTTGGGCGCAAAGCTATAAATCGCCGCGCAGTCGATAGCCAGCACTGCACCCGGGATCAGACGTTGAGAGATACCGTTGAACGCTTCTGAAAGCTCAGCAACGAACATACGAACGCCCTGAGTGATGATGAAAATAGCGACGGCAAACGAAAAACCGGTCTGCAGGATATAGACCGTCCAGTGGGTTTTACCCGCCATCGCCTGAACCACATCAATACCGAAAGAGAGCAGGATCGCGCCGAAGAAGAGGGTCATAACAATCGCGGTAGAAACGATGTTGTCATGGAAGATATTCAGCCAGCCCGGCAGCTTCAGATCTTCAACACTCTCCTCTTTCTTACCCAGATAAGGCGCGACTTTGTAGGCAATCCATGAAGCGAACTGCTGCTGGTGACCGATGGAGAAACCGCAGCCGTCGGTCACTTCCTGCGTCGGCTTGTACATCATATTGGAAGTAATGCCCCAGTAGAGGGACACCAGCACCGCGGTGCAGATGATGGTGGTCCACATCGGGTAACCAAAGATGTAGAGAGAGACGGCAATCAGGCCCGCCTGCTGGAACATAATGTGGCCGGTCAGCATGATGGTGCGAATGCCGGTAATACGCCGTAGCAGTACGTAACAAATATTCAGCGCCAGCGCCAACAGCACAGCATAACCCACCCAACTATAGGCATCGCCCATACGTTCGATGGTTGCCATCATGGAGGCATAGGTATCGGAAATCGCACCATTGATACCGTAAACTTCGGACATCTTCGCCACCACCGGTTTAAACGTGCTGGTCAGAATGCCCGATCCCGCTTGCAGCAACATAAAACCGATAATCGTTTTGATCGTGCCTTTGATAATAACGCTGACGCTTTTACGCAGCAGGATGTAACCAAGACAGGTCACAATACCCAACAGCAAGGGCGCGTTGGTCATAACCTGATTAAAAAAGACGGTAAAGATGTTGTAGAGGATCTCCATAACGATCTCCAGTAGACGAAGTTGCTGAACATTCATTACAGATGCCCAGGATGTTGTGCCCTCACTCTAATTTTCAAAAGTAATCACAACAAGATTGAATTTGATTAAATGTGATGCAGTACGCAAATAATTCACACACTTGTAGAGTGGCTTTACTTCTAATTCATCGACGACAAAATAAACTCTATTAAAACAATAAAATACAAATCCAACATTCAAGTAAACCATCCTGTCACGCTGTGACTTGATCACATTCCCCGCTGAAAACCAAAAATCAACGCATTGCCTTCTTGAAAAAATGATGTCAATATCAATCAAAACAAATCATAAATTGATTAAATATGAACAAGCATAAAGGTAAATGCGATGAGTAAAGTAAAAAGCATCACGCGTGAATCATGGATCCTGAGCACATTCCCGGAGTGGGGAAGTTGGCTGAATGAAGAGATCGAACAGGAGCAGGTCGCCCCGGGCACATTCGCTATGTGGTGGCTTGGCTGTACCGGCATCTGGCTGAAGTCGGAAGGCGGGACGAACATCTGCGTCGATTTCTGGTGCGGAACGGGTAAACAGAGTCACGGCAACCCGCTAATGAAAACTGGCCACCAGATGCAGCGCATGGCTGGGGTGAAGAAACTGCAGCCAAACCTGCGCACCACGCCGTTTGTTCTTGATCCGTTTGCAATTCGACAGATCGATGCGGTGCTGGCGACACACGATCATAACGATCACATCGACGTGAATGTCGCGGCCGCCGTCATGCAAAACTGCGCCGATGACGTGCCATTTATCGGGCCGCAAACCTGTGTGGATCTGTGGATCGGTTGGGGTGTGCCAAAAGAGCGCTGCATCGTGGTAAAACCAGGCGATGTGGTGAAAGTGAAAGATATTGAAATTCATGCGCTTGACGCGTTTGATCGTACGGCATTAATCACGCTACCTGCCGATCAAAAAGCGGCAGGTGTGCTGCCGGATGGTATGGATGCACGTGCGGTAAACTACCTGTTCAAAACACCGGGCGGTACGCTGTACCACAGCGGAGACTCGCACTACTCTAACTACTACGCAAAGCATGGCAACGAGCACCAGATCGACGTAGCGCTCGGCTCCTATGGTGAAAATCCGCGCGGGATTACGGACAAAATGACCAGCTCCGACATGCTGCGCATGGCGGAAGCGTTGAATACGAAAGTGGTGATCCCTTTCCATCATGACATCTGGTCAAACTTCCAGGCCGACCCTCAGGAGATCCGCGTACTGTGGGAGATGAAAAAAGATCGACTGAAGTATGGCTTTAAGCCGTTTATCTGGCAGGTGGGCGGCAAGTTCACCTGGCCGCTGGACAAAGATAACTTTGAATATCACTATCCGCGCGGCTTTGATGACTGCTTCACGATTGAACCGGATCTGCCGTTTAAATCCTTCTTGTGACCCCTACAAAATGCCGGGCTATTCCGGCATTTTTTCCCATTTACTTTAGTATTTCCAGGCTATTTCAAATATCATCTTTTCAAATCAATTTGTATCGGAATAGCTCATGACTGAAGCACAAAGACATCAAATATTGCTGGATATGCTGGCGCAGTTGGGCTTTGTTACCGTTGAGAACGTGATTGAGCGTCTGGGGATTTCACCAGCCACAGCACGCCGGGACATCAATAAACTCGACGAAAGCGGCAAACTCAAGAAAGTCCGCAATGGCGCAGAAGCCATCACCCAGCAACGTCCGCGCTGGACACCTATGAATCTGCATCAGGCGCAGAACCACGATGAAAAAGTTCGCATTGCCAAGGCCGCATCCCAGCTTGTAAATGCGGGTGAAAGCGTGGTGATCAACTGCGGATCAACCGCCTTCCTGCTTGGTCGTGAAATGTGCGGCAAGCCGGTGCAGATCATCACCAATTATCTGCCGCTGGCGAACTATCTGATCGACCAGGAGCATGACAGCGTGATCATCATGGGAGGGCAATACAACAAAAGCCAGTCCATCACGCTTAGTCCGCAAGGCAGCGAAAATAGCCTGTATGCCGGACACTGGATGTTTACCAGCGGTAAAGGGTTGACCGCGGACGGACTGTATAAAACCGATATGCTAACCGCGATGGCTGAGCAGAAGATGCTTAACGTAGTGGGTAAACTGGTGGTGCTGGTCGATAGCAGTAAGGTCGGTGAACGCGCGGGGATGCTGTTCAGTCGCGCCGATCAAATCGATATGCTCATTACCGGCAAAAACGCTAACCCTGATATTCTGCAACAACTTGAAGCTCAGGGCGTAAGCATCGTGCGCGTTTAAAGGTGCTGGCGAAAAAACGTTACCGTCGCAGCCAGCGCCTCTGGCGTGATGCGGTGGCGTACGCCCGCTTCCCACAGGCAGGTTAAATTGTTATCCAGCCCTGCCTGAATCAGCGCCTGCTGTAAGCGGAAGGTTTCAACCGCGGGCACCACATCGTCCTCCTGTCCATGCCACAACAGCAACGGTCTGTCGGCCAGCCGTTGTAGCTGATGCGTAACGTCCCATTCGGCGAGCGGTGCGATAACGGCATCGAACTCCGCCTGCTGCTCTGGCGTCTGGACTCGTAAAGGGGGAAAAAGCGTCTGTGCAAGACGGGTAAAATAGCCCGAACCCATCAGGCTGGCTACACATTTAACCTCGGGATGGCGGGCCATAATGCCCAACGCCGTCATGCCTCCCATCGACGCCCCCGCAACAGCAAGTCTTTCATCTGATAGCCAATTTTCCGCCACCAGCGCCGCACGTAACGTCGTAAACTCCTGCATGTTTTGCTGCAATATATGCCAGAAGCGGAACATTCGCTCCTGAGCATCACCGTTGAAGCGGGCACCATGGTCGGGCGCATCTGGCATGACAACCCGGAATCCGGCCTGAGCCAGAGCAACGGCAAAATAGCTATAGACCAGACTTGAAGATGTAAACCCGTGATAGAAAATAATGCAAGGGAGTGAACATTCGCGTTTGCCAGCCGGAACGGCGTGCAAGACAGGGATACCAGCCAACTGTCGTGTTTCAATTTCGATCATTTGTCGCCTCTTTTTTTCTGGTATGCCATGCGGCAATACTTAACGCAAGCGAATATGTTCGGCAATGATTCATAATGTTGAGAACTGGGTTACGCTTTCGCAACATTTTCATTCGAAAATCGCGTGAGAGATAACACTTCGGGAACATTCCCCTAAAGGGAAATTGATAAGGCACTACACTATGGCTATCAGGAAACGAGATAGAGTTATGCGTCGGTTTGCCTCTTTATTGCTGGTGATGCTTTTAAGCGCCTGTAGCGTGCTACAGGGAACGCCGCAACCCGCACCGCCCGTTGCCGACCACCCGCAGGAGATCCGCCGTGACCAGAGTAATGGGTTACAGCGAATAGGAACGGTCAGCGCGCTGGTAAGAGGCTCTCCGGATGATGCGCTGGCAGAGATCCGTGACAAAGCCGTCGCGGCTAAAGCTGATTACTACGTGGTTTTATTAGTGGATGAAACCATCGTGACAGGCCAATGGTATTCACAGGCTATTTTGTATCGTAAATAACATTGGGTAGGAATTTAGTCAGCTTTACATTGCTTTGCGCCGCTATGCGTTTACCTGTGCACAATAAACCAACAGCAGGAAGCTTGAGGTTTATGATCGCGATGGAATGCCCTGCCGTGTGTAGGGGTACGAATAATGGAGCTGACGATGAAACAATCACTTGCCTTATCCTCACTGCTGCTTTCTGCCGGACTGGTAGGTACTACGGCGCAGTCTGCCGAGTTCGCCAGTGCTGACTGCGTTACAGGCCTGAACGAAATTGGCCTGATATCTGTCAGTAACATTGCAGGGAATCCGCAGGATGTAGAACGAGTAGTCGCGTTAAAAGCGGATGAACAGGGTGCCTCATGGTATCGGATCATTCAGATGTACGAAGACCAGCAGCCCGACAACTGGCGCGTACAGGCCATACTCTATGCTTAACAGATTGCCGGATGGCGTAAACTTATCCGGCCTACATTGAATGTAGACATGATAAGGCGCGCCAGCGTCGCCATCAGGCATATTATTACCGTAATCCCCCCGTTGCCCGCAGGAGCAAGTCGTTCAGCACCTGCTCGGACAATCGTAGTCCACCACGCGTATCGAGCATCATTTGACACCAGGCCTGCGCCACTGGCGGAGAGGCATAGCGCAACATCTGCGCCCCGCAACCGAGCAGGAAAAGCTGCTGTGTAATCTCCCGTCCCAACTCCTCACTGGGTTTACGTAAACGCTGCTGTAGTTGACGTACCATTCGATCGTAATGTCGGTCTTGCCCTTTTACCTCAGCAAAGGCTTCGCTGAGCATATCGTATATGCCGGGTTGTTTTGTCAGCACCCGCAATACATCGAGGCACATAATGTTGCCAGAGCCCTCCCAGATACTGTTTACCGGCATCTCACGATACAGGCGCGGCAACTCACTCTCCTCGCAGTAGCCAATCCCGCCGAGCACTTCCATCGCCTCTGCAACAAACGGCATACCGGCTTTGCAAACAGAGAATTTCGCTGCTGGCGTGAACAACCTGGCCCACAGAGATTCTTTGGCATCAGCGCGACGGTCCCAGGCCCGTGCCAGTCGGAACAGTAACGCCGTCTGACCTTCCAGTTGGAGCGCCATCCGACCTAATACCTGGCGCATCATCGGTTGTTCGATCAATGGTTTGCCAAAAACCTGTCGCTGGTGCGCATGGTAAATCGCGACGGAAAAAGCACGTCGCATCATGCCATGACTGCCGAGCGCACAGTCAAAACGCGTCATCCCGCCCATTTTCAGGATATGACGTATACCTTCCCCTTCTTCACCCAATAGCCAGCCAATCGCATCGTGGAATTCAACCTCGCAGCTGGCGTTGGAGCGATTGCCTAACTTATCTTTCAGCCGCTCCAGACGGATAGCATTACGCTGCCCGTCGGGTAAAAATCGCGGTACAAAAAAGCAGGATAAGCCTCCCTTTGCCTGGGCCAGCACCAGATGGGCATCGCTTTGCGGCACGGAGAAAAACCACTTATGTCCCACCAGCCGATACGAGCCGTCTGTAAGACGTTCTGCCTGAGTGGTATTGCTTAGCACATCTGACCCCCCCTGCTTCTCGGTCATTCCCATGCCGATCAATAACCCACGCTTTTGCCCTCCGGGCAGTAAATGCGAGTCATAACGGTCGCTTAGCAGCGGCGTAAACCAGTCGTGAAAGGGGGCAGATAACATCTGAAGTAACAACGGCGTGGCGGCAAAAGTCATGGTAACCGGACACAACGTGCCCGCTTCCACCTGCGCATGCAGCATGAAACGGGCCGCCCGGGCAACAAATGTTCCCTGCCTCGCGTCTTCTTCCCAGGCCAGATTATGTACGCGATTGGCGCACAATCCCTGCATCAGCAAATGCCAGGCAGGATGAAAACGCACATCATCCAGCCGCTGACCCTGCGAGTCGTAGCGCAACAACTCGGGTGGAAAAGCATTGGCCAGACGGCCAAGCTCGAGCGACTCGGCAGTCCCTAGCTGCTGACCAATACTGGCGAGAAGATCGCAGTCCCAGCCAGCGCCTTCACGGATAACCGCTTCACACAGCGCGCCATCGGACAGATATAAGTTGCTGTTATTGAGCGGTACAGGTTGGTTAAAAACGGTATGCGTTTGCCAGTGCATTGTGTCTCCCTCCGTCAATGGCCGTCACCTTAAGTATGGTCAGGCAGAAGGCAGCACGCATGGGACAACGGTCACAAAAAAGCCATCCCGAAGGATGGCTTGAGAGAAGAGAGAAATGAGGGAGATAGTTTAGCCGCGCTGGCGTACAGCCTCAAACAGGCAGATGCCCGTCGCAACTGAAACGTTCAGCGACGAAACGCTCCCAGCCATCGGGATGCTGATTAGTTCGTCACAGTGTTCGCGGGTCAAACGACGCATACCTTCACCCTCTGCGCCCATCACCAGCGCCAGACGTCCGGTCATTTTGCTCTGGTAGAGAGTATGGTCAGCTTCACCTGCGGTTCCGACGATCCAGATATTCTCTTCCTGCAGCATACGCATAGTGCGCGCCAGGTTGGTCACACGGATCAGCGGTACGCTTTCTGCCGCGCCGCAGGCCACTTTTTTCGCCGTTGCATTCAACTGCGCAGAACGATCCTTCGGTACGATAACAGCATGGACGCCAGCAGCATCGGCGCTACGCAGGCATGCCCCCAGGTTATGCGGATCGGTAACACCATCGAGGATCAAAAAGAACGGCTGATCGAGCGTAGCAATCAGATCCGGCAGATCGTTTTCCTGATACTGACGACCCGGCTTCACGCGAGCAATAATTCCCTGATGTACCGCACCCTCGCTTTTCTCATCCAGGAACTGGCGGTTAGCCAGCTGAATGACAACACCCTGTGCTTCCAGTGCGTGGATCAGCGGCAGCAGGCGTTTATCTTCACGACCTTTGAGAATAAAGACGTCCTGGAAGCGCTCAGGCGCACGTTCCAGCAGAGCCTGCACCGCATGGATGCCGTAAATCATTTCACTCATGAATGTACTCGTTAATAGTTTATGCGTAACGCGGGCAACGCGAGGTTGCCCGACTTACTGTTTATGGCTGTTATTGCGCGACTTTCTTTTTCGTCGCGCGTTTAGCTTTGGTGGCGGCAGCGATTTTAAGCGTTTTTGCCGATGGCTTTTTCGCTTTTTTATCGCCTTTCTTCTCAGCCGTTTTTTTATCCGCCTGAGGTTTGGCTCTGCCTTTCTTCTCGCCGCGGAAAGCGCTATCCGGCTCGAAATTTACTTTTTTGCCCATCTGACGACGCTTACCGGTATTTTTACCCGCATCGCCTTTTTTCGCTCTTTCACGCGCGGTTTTACCTTCATTGCGCGGTGCACGTTCGCTGGAGATCAAACTGAAGTCGATTTTACGCTCGTCCATGTTGACCGCTTCCACGCGCACTTCCACGCGATCGCCCAGGCGATACATTTGACCGCTGGATTCTCCCGTCAGACGCTGCCCAACCTGGTCAAAACGATAGTAGTCGTTATCCAGGGAGGAGACATGCACCAGACCGTCGATAAACAGCTCATCAAGACGGACGAAGAAACCAAACCCGGTAACGCTGGCGATCACGCCTTTGAAGACATTACCTACCTGATCCAGCATAAAGTCGCACTTCAGCCAGTCAGAGACGTCGCGCGTAGCTTCGTCAGCACGGCGCTCGGCCATCGAACAGTGTTGACCCAGCTGCAGCATCTCTTCCATCGAATAATGGTAGCCACCCGTTTCCGTGGTGTTGCCTTTATGGCCCTGCTCCTGCGCCAGCAGATACTTAATCGCCCGGTGCAAGGAGAGATCCGGGTAACGACGGATCGGCGAGGTGAAGTGTGCATAAGATTGCAACGCAAGGCCAAAGTGACCGCGGTTTTCCGGATCGTAAATCGCCTGCTTCATTGAACGCAGCAGCATAGTTTGCAGCATTTCTGCGTCAGGACGGTCAGCAATCGACTCCAGCAGTTCAGCGTAATCACGCGGCTCGGGTTTATTACCGCCGGGCAGCTCCAGCCCCAGCTCCGCCAACACCGAACGGAACGAATTAATCGCTTCGGTCGTCGGCTTATCGTGAATACGGAACAGTGCCGGCTCTTTGGCTTTCTCAACGAATCGCGCCGCTGAGATGTTCGCCATGATCATGCACTCTTCAATCAGTTTGTGCGCGTCATTACGCTGCGTCTGCTCAATACGCTCAATACGGCGTTCAGCATTGAAGATAAACTTCGCTTCTTCACTTTCAAACGAGATACCGCCACGCTCTTCACGCGCTTTATCCAGCACTTTGTAGAGGTTATGCAGCTCTTCAATGTGTTTAACCAACGGCGCGTACTGCTCACGCAGTTCCTGATCGCCCTGCAGCATATGCCAGACCTTGGTGTAGGTCAGACGCGCATGGGAGCTCATAACCGCTTCGTAGAATTTAAAGCCTGTTAAGCGGCCTTTCGACGAAATGGTCATTTCACAGACCATACACAGCCTGTCCACCTGCGGGTTGAGCGAACACAATCCGTTAGACAGCACTTCCGGTAGCATCGGAACAACCTGCGACGGGAAGTAGACGGATGTGCCACGGCTGCGCGCTTCCTGGTCCAGCGGAGTCGGCGGGCGAACGTAATAGCTTACGTCAGCAATCGCCACCCATAAACGCCAGCCGCCGCCGCGCTTCTTCTCGCAGTAAACCGCATCATCGAAGTCACGCGCATCTTCGCCATCGATAGTGACCAGCGGCAGGGAGCGCAGATCAACACGTCCGGCTTTCGCTTCTTCCGGCACTTCTTCTTTCAGGCCGGCGACCTGTTTTTCGACCGCCTGAGGCCAGATATACGGGATTTCATGAGTACGCAGCGCCATATCAACGGCCATGCTGGTTCCCATGTTGTCGCCCAGGACTTCAACAATTTTACCCACCGCTTTAGTGCGACGTGTCGGACGCTGGGTCAGCTCAACCACGACCACAAAGCCCATACGAGCACCCATCACCTCTTCCGGCGGGATCAGGATATCAAAGCTCAGGCGGCTGTCGTCAGGGACGACAAACCCAACGCCAGCGTCGGTGAAGTAGCGACCGACAATCTGGCTGGTTTTCGGTACCAGTACGCGCACAATACGCGCTTCGCGACGACCTTTACGGTCCGCTCCCAGCGGCTGTGCCAACACTTGATCGCCATGAATGCAGGTTTTCATCTGCTCGCTGGACAGATACAGGTCATCTTTGCGGCCTTCAACGCGCAGAAAGCCGTAGCCATCACGGTGGCCAATAACGGTACCTTTCAGCAGGTCAAGACGCTCCGGCAGCGCATAGCACTGACGACGAGTGAAGACCAGTTGCCCGTCACGCTCCATGGCGCGCAGGCGGCGACGCAACGCTTCTTGCTGCTCTTCACCTTCAATGTTGAGTTCAGCGGCCAGCTCATCGCGGTTGGCCGGTTTTTCACGTTTAGTTAAATGTTCGAGGATAAATTCCCGGCTCGGGATAGGATTCGCGTATTTTTCTGCTTCGCGTTCCTGGAAAGGATCTTGTGACATCGAGGTTCCTCCATTGTCAGCTCTGATGAAGATTTTCGTCACTCCACCAGCAATAATTTATAAAGCGGTTGATTCTCTTCAACCAAATCAGCAAGTGTGTAGTTGTCCAGTTCCGTGAGAAAACTTTGCACTGCCTTAGAAAGCGCCTGTTTAAGTCGACAGGCTGGGGTAATGTGGCAAAACTCGCTGCTACAATTGACCAACGATAGTGGTTCCAGCTCGCGAACCACATCACCAATACCAATATCCTTAGCTGGTTTACCCAGGCGGATACCGCCATTTTTTCCTCGAATAGCAGTAACGAAGCCCGCACGGCTAAGTTGATTGATTATTTTGACCATATGATTACGGGACACGCCGTAGACTTCTGTCACCTCAGAAATACTGGTCATACGTCCTTCGGGAAGTGACGCCATGTAGATTAGCGCACGTAATCCGTAATCGGTGAAACTTGTTAACTGCACATCAACCTCAGGAAAAGGGATAAAACGGATAAACCTGGTGGTATTAATTACATTGATGATAAACCAGCCACCAGCCAGGTCGCTAATTTATTTCAGTTCAGGAAGGAAAAAAGCGAGGAACTTACGTGATTTTAAGCCGGATTATGATGCAAAGCGCCTCATCCGGCCTAAGATAGTGCAAGCGCAGCGCCATTCGACGCCACGCTATAACCAGAATTATGCGTCGAACGGGTCGCGCAGGATCATGGTTTCAGTACGGTCTGGGCCAGTTGAGATAATATCAATCGGCACACCGGTCAGTTCTTCAATACGCTTGATGTAGTTCAGTGCTGCCTGCGGCAGACCGCTACGTTCCTTCACTCCGAAGGTGGATTCAGACCAGCCCGGCATGGTTTCGTAGATCGGCTCGATACCTTTCCAGTCGTCTGCAGCCAGCGGGGTAGTCGTTACTTCACGGCCATCCGGCATACGGTAAGCGACACAGATTTTCACCTCTTTCAAACCGTCCAGTACGTCCAGTTTGGTCAGGCAGAAGCCAGACAGGGAGTTAATCTGTACTGCACGGCGTACCGCAACGGAGTCCAGCCAACCGGTGCGACGACGACGACCGGTGGTCGCGCCATACTCGTTACCTTGTTTGCACAGGAACTCGCCAACGTCATCAAACAGCTCGGTCGGGAACGGACCCGCGCCTACACGTGTAGAGTAAGCTTTGATGATACCCAGAACGTAATCCACATAACGTGGACCCAGGCCGGAGCCGGTCGCCACGCCACCTGCGGTGGTGTTGGAAGACGTTACGTACGGATAGGTACCGTGATCGATATCCAGCAGGGTACCCTGTGCGCCTTCGAACATGACGAAATCGCCACGCTTACGCGCCTGGTCCAGCAGATCGGAAACATCAACAACCATAGAGGTCAGGATGTCGGCAATCGCCATCACATCATCCAGCACTTTCTGGTAGTCAACTGCTTCAACTTTATAGAAATTCACCAGCTGGAAGTTGTGATATTCCATCACTTCTTTCAGTTTTTCAGCGAAGGTTGCTTTATCAAACAGATCGCCAACGCGCAGACCGCGACGAGCTACTTTGTCTTCATAAGCCGGACCGATGCCACGACCGGTGGTACCGATCGCTTTCTCGCCACGCGCTTTCTCACGAGCATTATCCAACGCAACGTGATAATCAAGGATCAGCGGACAAGCTTCAGACAACAGCAGGCGCTCGCGAACCGGGATGCCACGATCTTCCAGTCCTTTCATTTCTTTCATCAGCGCGGACGGAGACAGTACAACACCGTTACCGATGATGCTGATGACATTCTCGCGAAGAATACCTGATGGAATAAGATGGAGGACGGTTTTTTCACCGTTGATTACGAGAGTATGGCCTGCGTTGTGACCACCCTGGTAGCGCACAACATATTTAGCCCGTTCAGTCAGAAGATCGACGATCTTCCCTTTACCTTCGTCACCCCATTGGGTGCCCAGTACGACGACGTTGTTACCCATTTTTCAAAATCACCGTTTGCTTAAAAATGGATTCTACCACCGCTTTTTCAGATATACAGCACTTTTTGCATGCGAAAATCCGCAAAATAGGCTACTTATTGATCAGCCAATCGTTTTCCTCAACATGTAGTAGACCACAACGCCCGCAACCACAAGACCTCCACCAAAACGACGCAAAGTATTTTCGGGAAGTTGCGCCATTGCGGAAATCATTTTCTTCCACGCGCGGGGATAAAGCATAGGGCCCAGGCCTTCCAGCACCAAAACCAGCGCGAGCGCCAGCAAAATTGTTGAATTCATCCATCGTCCTTTTATAAAAAGAAAACCACCGCATCCCTGGGGATGCCGGTGGTTTTGCTGGTTTAAAACCGCTGGAACTTTATTAGCGTGTCGTAGTGCTCGGTGTCTTCATGTAGCGGAAGAAATCGCTGTCCGGGCTCATGACCATCACGTCCTGGTTGCCTTCGAAGCTCTTCTCGTAAGCACGCAGGCTACGGATGAAGGCGTAGAAGTCAGGATCCTGGCTGAACGCATCGGCAAACAGTTTAGCGGCTTCTGCATCGCCTTCACCGCGCATGATGCGGCCTTGACGCTCAGATTCTGCCAGCGTTTTAGTCACTTCATAATCCGCCGTGGCACGCAGTTTTTCCGCTTCTTCCTGACCTTGTGAACGATGGCGACGCGCTACCGCTTCACGCTCAGCGCGCATACGGTTGTAGATAGCCTCAGACACTTCAGCAGGCAGGTTGATTTGCTTGATACGCACGTCAACCACTTCGATGCCCAATGCCGCCATACTGTTCGGGTTGATGACCGGTACTTTACCGTTTGTTTCAGCCTGAACACGCTCAGCCGCTTCGGCAATCGCGCTATCTGCCGCTGGTGTCGCGACTTCATCTTCCGTGCCAGCAGAACCGGAGTTTAGCGCATCACGAACTTCCAGCGTCAGACGACCGCGGGAATCGGTAACGATGTCTTTCACGTCCAGACGACCAATTTCAGAACGCAGACGGTCAGAGAACTTACGTTTCAGCAGGACTTCTGCCTGAGAAACATCGCCACCGCCCGTTGCCAGGTAGTAACGGCTAAAGTCACTGATGCGCCACTTAATGTAGGAGTCAACGATCAGGTCTTTCTTCTCTTTGGTAACAAAGCGATCGGCCTGGTTGTCCATGGTCTGAATACGCGCATCCAGCATCTTCACAGATTCAATAAACGGAATCTTGAAGTGCAGGCCTGGTGCAACAACCAGCGGCTTGTTTTCATCGTCACGCAGAACTTTACCAAAGCGCAGAGTAATCCCGCGCTCGCCTTCTTTGACCACAAAGACAGACATGAACAGAACTACCAGAACGATGATGATAATCGCAATAACTGACTTACGCATCGTTATTCCCCCTGACGCTGGTAGTCGTTACGCTGCGCGTTCGCGCGGCGTTGGTCCATAATATCGCCCTGACTGGTGGACGAGGTATTGCTTGCTCCAGTGCCGGACGTCGTTGCTGGCGGCAGACGCAGCAGGTTTGAACTGCTGTCACTCTTTGCTGCTGGCGCACTACCGCCTTTCAGCATTTGATCCAGCGGCAGAACCATCAGATTGCTGCCCTTATCGTTAACCAGGACTTTGCGGGTATTGCTCAGCACTTTTTCCATGGTTTCGATATACAGACGCTCGCGAGTAATTTGCGGTGCGGCTTTATATTCCGGCAGAATTTTTGCGAAACGAGCCACTTCACCCTGTGCTTCCAGGATGGTTCGCGTTTTGTAAGCACGCGCTTCTTCCAGAATACGCTGCGCCTGACCGTTAGCACGTGGCTGAACTTCGTTGGTGTACGCTTCTGCTTCACGGATGTACTGCTGCTCGTTTTCACGTGCTGCAATGGCATCGTCAAACGCGGCTTTTACTTCTTCCGGCGGACGTGCTGCCTGGAAGTTGACGTCCAGCAGGGTGATACCCATGTTGTACGGACGGATCGTTTCTTCCAGTTCACGCTGGGTATCGCTACGAATAACGGTACGCCCTTCGGTCAGGATACGGTCCATGGTGTATTTACCGATAACCCCACGCAGGGCGCTGTCGGTTGCCTGACGCAGACTGTCATCCGCGCTGGTTACGCTAAACAGGTAACGCTGCGGATCGGTCACGCGGTACTGCACGTTCATTTCAACGCGTACGACGTTTTCGTCAGAGGTCAGCATCACGCCGGATGCGGCAAGTTCACGCACGGCTTCCACGTTGACCGGGGTCACTTCGTCGACAAAGGTCGGTTTCCAGTTCAGACCCGGTTCAACCAAATGGCTGAATTTACCGAAGCGTGTCACCACGCCGCGTTCCGCTTCTTTAATGGTGTAGAAACCGCTGGCCGCCCAGATAATGACGATAGCTGCCGCTGCGATAGTAAAGACTCGACCACCCAATTGCGGACGCGGGCCTTGCGATGAGCTACCGCCGCCAGAACCAGCACCTTTACCGCCACCCAGACCACCGAGCTTTTTACTCAGTTTGCGGAAGATATCATCCAGATCGGGAGGTCCCTGATCGCGACCACCTTTGTTTCCATTTCCCTCAGGGTTGCCGCCAGGTTTGCTGCTTCCCCACGGGTCGCGGTCTTGTCCGTTATTACCGGGCTGATTCCACGCCATTTTTGTGCTCCATATTTGTTATGCGATGCTATACCTGCGTATTTTGCGCTGCCGATGCGTTGGCTACGCCCCTTAATCTCAGTCACATAGTTGACTATGCTCCTGAAGATTTCAGGACTTGCCACCTTCATGCTGCACAAAACCCACAAGGTATAGAGGCGAAAAAATCTTCAGGCCATATCCGTCAGGTCAGACAATATAGTCTTCCAGTGCCGGTTCTTGTTTACAGAGGCGACGCCAGTCTACGATCGGCATACGAACCTGCAGACCCACGCTGCCGTCCTCCTCCATCCACTCTCTTTCTATTGCCTGAAGTTGGTAAAACCGGCTTCTCAGACGCCCTTCCTGCGGCGGCAAACGCAACGTGTGCTGCGCCACCTCACCGGAAAGTCGCTCAGTCAAAGCCTGAAAAAGCTGTGGTATACCTATTCCCGTTTGCGCTGAAACCCAAACGCGAATGGGTTTATTCTCTTCATCTCTGTCGATACGTGGTTCAAAATCATCCAGCATATCGATTTTATTCATCACCAGCAGAGTCGGGATCTCATGCGCATCGATCTCTTCGAGCACCGTGTCGACGGCCTCGATGTTTTCCTGCACACGAAAATCTGCAGCATCAATAACATGCAGCAGCAATGTCGCCTGACGCGTTTCCTGCAGGGTGGCTTTAAACGCCGCCACCAGGTCGTGCGGCAAATGACGGATAAACCCTACGGTATCCGCCAGCACGGTTTCACCGACGTCCGCTACGTCTATACGGCGCAGCGTTGGGTCCAGGGTCGCAAACAGCTGATCCGCTGCGTAAACCCGGGCTTCGGTGATCTGGTTGAACAGGGTGGATTTTCCGGCGTTGGTATATCCCACCAGTGATACGGTTGGGACATCCGCTTTCTTGCGCGACTGTCGCCCCTGCTCACGTTGCTTTTCAACTTTTTCCAGGCGCGACTGTATTTGCAAAATGCGATTACGCAGCAAACGACGGTCGGTTTCGAGCTGGGTTTCACCCGGACCGCGCAAACCAATCCCGCCCTTTTGCCTTTCAAGGTGGGTCCAGCCACGGACCAGACGAGTAGCCATATGGCGCAACTGCGCCAGCTCAACCTGCAACTTACCCTCATGGGTGCGCGCACGCTGGGCAAAAATATCTAAAATAAGACCTGTCCTGTCGATAACAAGACACTGGCACAACTGTTCCAGGTTACGTTCCTGGGCGGGGCTTAGAGCATGATCAAAAATCACCACCGCAGCGCCAGTCGCTTTTACGGCTTCCGCAATTTCGATTGCCTTACCTTCACCAACAAAATACTTCGGGTGCGGTGCTTTACGGCTCCCGGTAATCACCTGCATTGCTTCGACACCGGCGGAAGAAACCAGAGATTCAAACTCCTGGAGGTCTTCCATATCTTTGTCTTGCGAAAAATAGATGTGTACCAGTACCGCCTGCTCACCGGCATCATAACGGTCAAACAAGCGTCAACCCCTTAATATATATCAACGGGGAACGCAGGATCGCTGGCTCCCCGTGTGTAAAACAGCTAACAACCTTATTCGGTTTCTTCGCTGTCCTGTTGCGCAGATGAACCTTGCGCGTTGCTACCGTGATGGTAGTTGCTGCCAGTGCCGCCGGTGGCATTATTGCTGTGATGAGAAACCGGACGAGACGGGACAACAGTAGAAATCGCGTGCTTATAAACCATCTGGCTGACCGTGTTTTTCAACAGGATCACGAACTGATCAAAAGACTCGATTTGACCTTGCAGCTTAATACCATTCACCAAATAAATAGAAACTGGAACACGTTCCCGACGCAGTGCGTTCAGGAACGGATCTTGTAAAGATTGCCCCTTAGCCATTCTCTCTTTTCCTTATATGCTTATTTGTACTTTGAACCTTTCGATTCTGAAAAATTGCGCACGATACGTTTCAATTGTACACATTCAGTTCGCGATAGCACCAACAACCTGTAATACTTCGTTTCGCGCCTGGTCAGGCTTTTCACTGTCAAGCCAGTGCACCCCTTCCCAACCACGCAACCAGGTTACCTGTCGCTTCGCCAACTGCCTCGTGGCGCAAACACCTCTATAAACCATTTCATCGTATGAAATTTCACCTTCAATGTATGACCACATCTGGCGATACCCTACACAACGAATGGAAGGCAAATCCGTATGCAAATCTCCACGGGCAAATAGCGCCCGGACTTCTGCTTCAAAACCTGAAGCCAACATCTGATGAAAACGCTGCTCAATTCGCTGATGGAGCAGTTCACGGCTCGCCGGGGCGATAGCAAACTGATGCACCTGATACGGCAAAGCATCTCCTGACGTTTGCGTCAGCTCCGTTAAAGTTTTACCCGAAATGAAAAAAACTTCCAGTGCCCGGGAAAGTCTTTGCGGATCATTTGGATGAATACGCGCCGCAGCCACCGGATCTATTTCCTGAAGCTGTCGGTGTAACGCGTCCCACCCATGCTCTGCCGCCTGCTGCTCAATTCTGGCCCTGACTTCCGGGTCCGCCGACGGTAACGGCGACAGCCCTTCAAGCAAGGCTTTGAAATATAACATTGTGCCGCCCACCAGCAGCGGAATATGCCCCGCGGCGGTGATATCGGCCATCTCGGCTAACGCATCGCGGCGAAAATCCGCAGCAGAGTACGCCTGGGACGGATCGCGGATATCCAGCAACCGGTGCGGCGCGGCCTGTAATTCATCTGCATCAGGCTTCGCTGTACCGATATCCATCCCCTTGTAAATAAGGGCGGAATCAACGCTTATCAACTCTACAGGCAAAACTTTACGCAATTCAATTGCCAGTGCCGTTTTACCGGAGGCCGTCGGCCCCATCAAAAAAATCGCCTTTGGCAGGCTCGCCTTACGGGTATCACTCATGTTTCAGGGCATTCATTACCGAATGTAAATCAACAGGTTGTAACAAACCACCCGGCGGCGCCTTCACGAGTTGTGGGCAAAGCCGCTCAACATCCGCTAACAGCGTAATCGCCTGAGCCATGCTCCACTGCGGATGCTCGCTAATCAGATTACGTGCAATCCACTGTGCAATATTGCCCGGTTCGAATTCGGACTGCTGCGCCAGGTAGCCTATCAGTTCAGGAATCAAGATTTGTAAATTTTGTTGGCGTAAGGGTAAAGGCACCGCCCGGATGGTCACATGCTGCGCATCCAGTTGAAATTCAATACCCAACTCAGCCAGTTGGCTCTGCCCTTTTTGCAGCGCCGCTTTTTCATCAGCGGTCACTTTTAGACGTAAAGGGATCAGTAACGGCTGAGCGCATACGACGCCCTGGTCCGGCGTTAACTGCGCCTGACGTAGCCAACGTTCCGCCACCGGCAATGCCAGCAACCGAATATGACCATCGCATTCGAGTAATGCGCAGTCCGTACCGACAATGGTTAGCACCCGCCCAAAGCCCTGGCTGTTGCCGGTCAGAGGTGCTGATGGCATTTCAGAAACCGGCGTTTTACGCGGCGGAACCGGCGTCTGTAGCAGTTGCTGATAAATCTCACCCTGCTGCTTTTGATATCCAGGCTGGGCATGAGGCCAACTGGCCCCCGTCTGACGGCCACCACTACTGCCAGCGCCAGCAGATGCTGAGTAACGCGGTGTCGCAGGTTCACGCGCCGGGGCCGGTTCGGCAAAATGGTTACGCCCGGCCGCGACGCGGTTTTCTGGGATGTGCCTTGGCGCGGGCTCGTCGTCATCAGCCAACGGCAGCGGCGTTTCAAGCTGCTGTTGCAGGACGCTCAACACGCCCTGGTAAATAAAATCATGCACCAGGCGGGACTGATGAAAACGGACCTCATGTTTGGCGGGATGTACGTTAACATCCACCTGATGCGGGTCGATTTCCAGATACAACACAAAAGCGGGCTGCTGATCGGCTCCCAGCTTATCTTCACAGGCCTGACGAATAGCATGGTTGATCAACCGATCTCGCATCATCCGGCCATTCACATAGCAGTACTGGATTTCCGCCAGCGCCGCCGTTGTGTGGTTCGGATCGGCCACCCAGCCGCGCAGCGTTAAATCGCCATGCTGCCATTCAATCGCCAGCGCATGTTCCAGAAACGGCGTGCCGCAAATCGCGCCCAGTCGGCGCTCCTGCTGCCCATCCGCGGCCACTGCCCGGTACTGACGCACCACTTTGCCGTTGTGCGACAAATTAATCGTCACATCAAAACGTGCCAGCGCAATGCGGCGGATTATTTCGTCGATATGATTAAATTCAGTTTTCTCGGTGCGCATAAACTTGCGCCGCGCCGGGGTGTTGTAGAACAGATCTAACACCTCCAGCGTGGTTCCCACCGGATGCGCAGCGGGTTTAACCGTCACATCCATGTCGCGCCCTTCGGCATAGGCTTGCCAGGCTTCAGGTTGTTCTTGCGTACGCGACGTCAGGGTTAAACGAGAAACGGAGCTGATACTGGCCAGCGCTTCGCCGCGAAACCCGAGGCTCACGATGGCTTCGAGATCGTCAAGCGAGGAAATTTTACTGGTGGCATGACGCGCCAGCGCCAGCGCCAGCTCGTCTTTTTTAATCCCGCAGCCGTTGTCACGAATACGGATAAGCTTCGCGCCGCCGCGCTCAATATCAATATCAATGCGCGTCGCACCGGCATCGATACTGTTTTCCACCAGCTCCTTCACCACTGACGCAGGCCGTTCTACCACCTCGCCTGCGGCAATCTGGTTCGCCAGCTGTGGCGGTAGAACCTGAATCGGCATGGCTAATCCTTAATTTGTTAACGTGTTACCAGGCGATACCGCACTGGCGGTTTGCGCCTGTGTGCCCTGAGGCCCGGTTTGCATCGGGTGCGCCTGGAAATAGTTACGCAATCCTTTGTAAATTGCCTCGGCCAGCTGCTGCTGGTAGTCATCACTCGCCAACAGACGCTCTTCGCTGTTGTTACTGATAAAGCCGGTTTCAACCAGCACTGACGGGATATCAGGCGAACGTAATACCCCAAGGCTGGCGTGTTCCGGACGACGCTTATGCATCGAGCCAATACGTTCTAACTGGCCGATCATGCTGGTCGCTACATCATACCCAACGCGTTGCGAATGACCGAACTGCAGATCCAACACGGCCTGGCTGAGATAAGGATCGGACTGGCTGTTTGCCAGCACATCGCCCGCCCCACCCAACAGTTCCGATTGCTTTTCGTGCTGTTCCAGCCAGCCGGCCATTTCACTGTTTGCCCGACGGTTTGACAGTACCCAGACGGAAGCACCAGTGGCATCCCGGTTTGGTGCGGCATCTGCATGAATAGAGACCAGGAAGTTGGCGTTTTGTTTACGCGCAACGTCTGAACGCCCCATCACCGAGATAAAGTAATCGCCATCACGGGTGAGTACGCCTTTAAACATCGGGTCATCATTGAGCAAACTGCGCAGTTTGCGCGCCACGGCAATCGTGACGTTTTTCTCACGTGTGCCACCGGGACCAATAGCGCCAGGATCCTGCCCGCCGTGTCCGGCATCAATGGCGATAACTACTTTTTCGCCGTTACTGGTACTGGCGCGCGCCGCAGGTCGTGTGGAGGTATTACTGTTGGTTACCATCGTGGTGCGATCGTTTTCCGCTTTAAACGGATTACGCGCAGGCTCGGCAGGGCGCGGGGCGATAACCGGCGCTTCAACACGCTTCGCAACCACTGGAGGTGGTGGAGGCGGCGGAGGCGCATCAGCTTTGATGGTAAACACGACGGTATAATTGCCGCCGTTCTGGCGTTTTACGGCTTCGGCTTTGCCGTTCTCGGTTAAATCCACAACCAGGCGCAGAGACTGCGCATCTTTTGGCGTGCCGGAACGGATAGATTTCACCAGATTATTGCCGCTAAACAGCAGCGGTAACCCCTGAATCACACCGGTTTGTTTAATATCCAACGCGACGGTTCGTTTCCCGTCCTGCGAAACTGCGTATTCAGGATCGCCAATAAAGCTCAGCGTAATCCGCGCTTGTTGATCGCCATTGGACACCTGAAGATCGGAGAGGCTGGCGGCCCCTGCCTGCGCGCACAGCAGGACCAGTGTTGCCATCAGCCAGTTTCTGATGCGATAAATCATCCCGCCACCCTTAAGGTTAATCGGCTAAACGCGCCAGCAATAAATCACCCGATGAGGAGACTGCGCTTATGCGCGCCTCTCGACCTTGCGCCTGATATTCAATGTGTATTTCGACGTCCGGGTCTGGCAGTACACCTTTACCTTGTTGCGGCCATTCCACCAGGCAGATGGCGTCATTGGCAAAATAATCGCGGATCCCCATAAATTCCAGCTCCTCTGGGTCCGCAAGTCGGTACAGATCGAAGTGATATACCATCAAATTATCGAGCGAATAGGGTTCAACCAGCGTATAGGTGGGGCTTTTTACATTTCCTTTGTGACCTAACGCCTGCAGGAATCCCCGGCTGAAAGTGGTTTTACCCGCCCCCAGGTCGCCGTACAAATAAATTACCGTCGCGCCATCACAGGCTTTGGCTACCCGCAGTCCCAGGTCTAAAGTCGCCTGCTCATCAGGTAGTGGAATTACTCGATTCATCATGATAAACGTCAATCACATCAGGGTTAACAATACGCTGTAGCGTGGTAAAGAGATCTGTCGCCAGCATGCCGCGCGTACCAAAACGCGCCGCCAGCACATCCGCCGCCGCACCGTGCGCGACACATCCCGCACATGCCGCATCATACGGGGTAAGCTTCTGTCCGAGCAATGCGCCAATAATACCGGAAAGCACATCACCCATTCCGCCGCTGGCCATTCCAGCATTGCCGGTATCAATAATACCCAATTCGGCCTGTTCGGCAGCAACAACCGTACCCGCGCCTTTCAGCACGACGACGCCTCCGTACCGTTTTACCAGACGTTGTGCACAAAGTAATCGATCGTCTTCAATTTCTGCAATGGAACAGCCCAGAAGTCGCGCGGCTTCACCAGGATGCGGCGTGATCACGCGATTGTGACGTTTATCGGGGTTGATTGCCAGCAGGTTCAGCGCATCCGCATCCCAGAGCATCGGTTTGCGAAAATTCTCTACCTTTTGCAGCGCTTTTTTACCCCACTCCTGCTGACCAAGCCCTGGTCCTATCACCACAACATCCGCCCACGCCAGGCTCTCTTCCAGAGTCTGCGGCGTCAGCGCATCGACCATCAGTTCCGGTCTGGCAGTCAGAATAGGCGCAATATTTTCACTTCGGGTCAGCACTTTGACCAACCCGGCTCCTGCACGCAGCGCCGCTTCACCGGCCATGCGTATTGCGCCAGCCGTGCCGTGGTCACCACCGATGATCACCAGCCGACCGTGGGAGCCTTTGTGCGAGGTGGGTCGACGCGGCGTTAACCAGTTTACAAGCTGTTGAGCATCAAACCGTTGCAGCGGCGCGTTCTGCCCCGCCAGCCAGTCGTCCAGTCCGAGTGCGTTAACATGCAGGCGTCCGGTGACATCGCGCGCTTTACCGGTTAGCAGACCAGGCTTTAACGCAATAAAGGTCACGGTGTGCGCAGCATTGATAACCGCGCCCGGCGCCGCGCCCGTCTGCGCCAGCAAGCCGGATGGAATGTCTATCGCCACGACAGGGGCAGGATGGTGATTGGCACGTTCGATCAATGCCGAGAGAGGCTCACGCGGCGCGTGTTTTAAGCCTGTGCCTGACAGCGCATCAATAATGACGTCCACGCGATCTGGCCAATTGATATCCGCAGCATGAATGACGCCACCGGCGTTAAGCCAGGCGTCGCGCGCCTGCTGTGCTTCCTCGGGGAACGCTTTATCACTCTCCTGTGCCAGCAACGTAATATCAAGACCCTGAGCTTTGGCAAGCCTTGCCACCACGTAACCATCACCACCGTTTTTGCCATGACCACATAGCACCAGCCAGTGCTGAGCGTTTGGATATGTCTTGCGGGTGACCTGAAACGCCGCCTCTCCCGCCCGTTGCATCAGCTCGTACAACGTCAGTCCTAAACTGTCTGCCGCCTCTCGCTCCATCCGCCTGATGTCATCGGCGTGCCAAATGGAGTGTGGTATACTTGCGGGGTTTTTCTTCATTGTATGGTCCGTCATGTCAGAGCCCCTCGATCTCAATCAGTTAGCGCAAAATATTAAGCAGTGGGGGCTGGAGCTTGGCTTTCAGCAGGTCGGTATTGCCGACACCGACCTCAGCGAAGCGGAGCCCAAACTGCAGGCCTGGCTGGATAAACACTATCACGGCGAGATGGACTGGATGGCCCGTCACGGCATGATGCGCGCCCGACCTCACGAATTATTACCCGGTACGTTACGTGTCATCAGCGTACGTATGAACTATCTTCCTGCCAATGCGGCCTTTGCCAGCACGTTGAAAAACCCCACTCTGGGTTACGTCAGCCGTTACGCGCTTGGGCGCGACTACCATAAACTGCTGCGTAACCGCTTAAAAAAGCTGGGAGAGAGGATTCAACAGCACTGCGTTTCGCTGAATTTTAGACCTTTTGTCGATTCTGCGCCCATTCTTGAGCGTCCATTAGCGGAAAAAGCCGGGCTTGGCTGGACAGGTAAGCACTCACTTATCCTCAATCGCGCAGCCGGTTCATTTTTCTTTCTCGGGGAATTACTGATCGATTTGCCCCTGCCGGTCGACAACCCAGTAGAAGAAGGATGCGGGAAATGCGTCGCCTGTATGACCATCTGTCCCACCGGGGCCATCGTTGAACCCTACACGGTAGATGCGCGCCGCTGTATCTCTTATCTCACTATCGAACTGGAAGGCCCGATCCCGGAAGAATTTCGTCCTCTGTTGGGGAATCGAATTTACGGCTGCGATGATTGCCAACTCATTTGCCCGTGGAACCGTTACTCTCAGTTGACGACAGAGGATGACTTCAACACACGCAAACAGCTTCATGCTCCGGAGTTAATAGAGCTGTTTAGCTGGAGCGAAGCGTGGTTTTTAAAAGTCACGGAGGGGTCTGCTATTCGTCGTATTGGTCACCTGCGCTGGCTGCGAAATATCGCCGTTGCGCTGGGTAATGCCCCATGGGATGAAGCCGTTATTCACGCGCTGGAAAGTCGCAGAGGTGAGCACCCACTTCTCGACGAACACATAGAGTGGGCGGTTGCTCAGCAAATCGAGAAGCGAAATGCCTGCGTAGTTGAAGTGCAGTTACCGAAGAAACAACGTTTGGTCAGGGTCATTGAAAAGGGTCTGCCGCGTGACGCTTAAGTCATCCACAGCTTGTGTATAAAAATAAAAACACATTGATATTCAAGAGGGAAAAAATCGTCAAGTGATCGTATTAACAATTTGAAATGATAATTAATTCAATATTTTCAAAGAGTTAAAATGATACTATTCACCCGACTAAGTTTTTTGCATTCCAGGAATAATACCCGAACCTGTGGATAAGTCTGTTTACAAGAGTATGTCAATGACGAAACAAAACGTCCCCAACGTATTTATTCGCTGTGGATATTTTTATTGGTGTAAGAATTTGGAGCGGGAAACGAGACTCGAACTCGCGACCCCGACCTTGGCAAGGTCGTGCTCTACCAACTGAGCTATTCCCGCTT